>Ga0268262_10000004_pt1 | contig 302564 bp, 286 predicted proteins | sample TergutNc150P3_FD_190354 | JGI IMG/M metagenome (GOLD analysis project Ga0268262, IMG submission 190354) | Nasutitermes corniger P3 segment gut microbial community from laboratory colony in Florida, USA - Nc150 P3 (SPAdes) (version 2) | ecosystem: Host-associated > Arthropoda: Insects >...
CCATAACCGTACCTAACATTCCCAATCCGGGTACAAGAGTCGCCCACATGTTAATAAGTTTAATCTTGAATGAATGGCGGCTCTGCATCTGGCTTAATTCCAATTCCATAAGGTCGCGGATAATTGTCGCGTCGGTTCCGTCTACAACAAGACGCAAACCTTTTTTCATAAATTCATCTTCAAGGTCTTCAAGCTCGTCTTCCAAAGCAAGCAAACCCTCACGGCGGGCTTTCTCGGAGAACGCAATCATTTTCTGGATAATGCTTCCCGTATCAAATGTAGGCTGTTGAAAGGCAAGTCCGATAGCGGCAAAAATACCCAAGCTGTCCGCCAATGAGAACGCTATCATAAGGGCGAAATATGAACCGACAAGAACGAGGAGGAGTGATGGTATGTCTATGAATGCTCCAACACTGTTACCGGACAATATGATGGATCCTACGATCATAAACATTGCGCCTAATGCTCCGATTAAGCTTCCCATATTCAAGCTTTTATTCATACTCTCACTCCTGGACAATGTACGGACTTAAGCGCCGTCGGTATTCATCAATTCTTTCCAAAACCGTATCTACCTCTTCTTTTACAATATGATGTTTGCCTGATAACATTATTAAAGCAGTATCGGGGCGGATTTCTATACATTCAATCTGATGAGGATTAATGTAATATTCCGTCCCGTCAAGCTTTGATACTTTTATCATATTTCTTTTTGAGATTATCGGCTAGAGGCGGTTAGGGACTTATCATCCCTAACCGTTCCCTATCCGCTTCTCTCCTTTACTACCTCTTTAGCGTCAACAACTCCTGCAAAAGCTGATCCGCCGTTTGAATTGTTTTGGAGTTAGCCTGGAATCCGCGCTGGGTGACAATCATGTCTACAAACTGATCCGCCATGTCAACGTTGGACATTTCCAGCGTACCGGCGACAATTTTGCCTTTGCCCGCGATTCCCGAAGGACCGATATTCGCCAACCCCGAGTTATTTGAAACACGGAATGTGTTATCGCCGGATTTTTCAAGACCGCCCTGGTTGGGGAAGCTTGCCATCGCCACCTGTCCTATGGTTCTTGTAGTACCGTTGGTATAAATACCGGTAATAACTCCCGATTGATCTATTTTAAAATTTTCAAGATAGCCCATTGTTCTGCCGTCCTGTTCTACCGCTTTTGAAGAACTTGATTCGGCGTACTGGGTAAGCGAATTGACGAATCCGCCGACAGTGCCCAGGTTAAGGACAAATTCCTGTCTGACCGGGGTGCCGTCCTCGTTGGCGGCCGCCGTCTGTACGTCGAACGCCGCGTTCATCTGAACGCGTCCGGTCCCACCTGAAACGTTGCCCGCCCCGTCTTCGGCGGAAAGTAATGTACCGTTGTTTGAAAAGTTGACGACAAAAGTCGTCGGACCGCCCGCGGCGGGAGCTTCCGCTCCAAATCCGATTGTCGTGTTGGTAGGAGTCGCGTTCTGCGGATCGACATTTACCGCCGCATTCCAGCTATTTGCCGTTCCCGGCACTCTTGTAAATTGAACCTGCAAAATGTGTTTGTCGCCGAATGAATCAAAAATATCGATGGTTGTTGACCATGTCGAGTCTCGTATCTGCGCCCCTGTGGGATTTTCCGGTAATTCGGGAATGCGTTTATCAAGGTTACAGGCGAATTGAACCATCGTCGTTGCCTTTGCCGGGTCTTTGCCGCCGACCGGTATTGTAAGATCACTGATGGGGCTTGAAACGTCCATTACGCTTACGCCGTCAATGTCTCTCGACATCCAGCCCTGCACCTTCATTCCGTTTGCGGGATTAACCATAAGGCCGCCTGAATCGACCGAGAACGCTCCCGCTCTTGTGAACAACTGCGTACCGGAATCGTCAAGAATGAAAAAACCGTTTCCTACAATCGCAAGGTCGGTCGGATTATTCGTCGCCTGCAAACTGCCTTGAATGTGAAGCGTGTCGATTGACGCTATGGACATTCCAAGACCGACTTCTTTGGGGTTTACGCCGCCTAAGTCCTCGGTAGGACGGGCCGCGCCCTGAAGCTGTTGATATAAAATGTCCTGAAAACCGACTCTATTACGTTTAAAGCCCGTTGTATTGATATTGGCGATGTTGTTGCCAATAACGTCCATTCTGGTCTGGTGGTTCTGAAGTCCGGAAACGCCGGAAAACAATGATCGCATCATAAGTCTACTCTCTCCTTTTCATCCGCAAAAACTTTGATTACATGATTCCAATCATAAAAATTACCGTTTACCAACACCTCAGGTGTTTCTCCCCTGGTAACCGCCTGAACAACGCCGTGTAAGGTGCGCTCTCCCTCGATTATTTCAACGCTCTTTCCCAACGCGCTTGAAGCCTCGTTCCCCATGAGCATGGAAGTAAGTTTGGAAAAATCCTTTGCCATACCGGTCATCTGTTCCAATGTCGAAAATTGCGCCATCTGAGCGATGAATTCCTTGTCTTCCATCGGCGATGTCGGGTCCTGATACGAAAGCTGGGTGATAAGAATTTTTAAGAAATCATCTTTACCCAAATTCTGCTGAGGTTGGCGCGTCGGATTTAAAACTTTGTTGTAGTCATTAACGAATTTGTCAATCTGGAGTTTTTCATCCGAACTGAACATCGGTTTCATTCCTAGTTCCATACATTCTCCTATGCAAACATATTTACTAATCCCGATCCGCGTCTTAAAACGACGTTTATAACGGGCGTTGATTCCTGATCATAGCCGTCTTCATAAAATGAGGCCGCCATCCGTGAAGCGAAAGAACTTTCGTCAAATTGCCGATCCTGCGCCTCTGATCCATCCCCGGTCAACGACAGATTCAAGTCGGCGTTAGCGTAACCTGAATCTTTAAAAGCCTGTTCCAGATTGGAAAGCTCTTTACGGAAAGCGTTCAGGGCCTCCTCGCTTTCAACAACGATTCGCCCCGTTATCTTGTTTTCGGTCATTTCAAGGTGTATCTTTACATTTCCAAGAGTCTCGGGGTGAAGAGCGATTTTGATTGTTCCCTCTCCTCCGTCCCTAAGCGCCATTGAAGCGTGGCGGACAATATCGCCGTTAAAGTTCTGATGAAGTTCTCTGGCAAGCATATTCTCTAAGCTACTGGCGGACTTAACTTCCCATGTGTTTTGAGCTTGCTGTCCCTGATCAGGCAGACGCAGATCCAGAGCCACTTCATGAACCGTAGTTTGCGTGTGGGAGCGCCCTGCCGCCGTTTCTACGATTGAAACAGTCTTAGTCTGCGTTCCGTCGGGATTGGTATTTGTCCTATAATCGCGAACTTCAACGGTTACTCTATCTTTGCGGGAGCGGTTGCGGAATTCTTCAAGGCGGCCCGGCTGTTCGCGACCTTCATCGGTTTTGGCGATTGAAGTTTCCTTTCCTTCGCCAGCCTTGTTTTTGGCGGATAGCGTTTCATCGTTATCAGTTTTTGTCGGCGCGTTTGCTTTTTTCCTGTTTTCCGATAATTCCGCCGTTTCGCCGATATTTTGTTTTGCGGCCGCGTCAAATGCGGCGGCCAACTGCGCGGCGGAATCGCCCTGCTCCGTTTCCGCGATGATTGGCGCGATCTGCAAGCTCATTTCCTCAACGGGAAGTAATTTTTCCGCGCCATCGATTTCCAGCGCTAATTCGTTTTCACCTGTAAATTCAGTCTCCAGAGAGCTTGTAAACAGTTGATCGGCTCTTAAAAGCATGTTTTCAAAGTCTTGCGAAAGTTCAAGATCGGAAGAATCCTCAAGAGCGACTTCTTCAGTACTTGCAGTTAACTCAATATTGCCGCCCTCGTTAATTTGTCCGGTTGATAATATATCAAGACCGGAATCGGATACAAGCGGCTCTGGGGCTTGAGTTTTTTGCAGTAATCCCGCAAGGATTTCTGAAAAACTTTGGCGTTCTTCGGTTTCTTCGTTTTCTTTGGTTTTAAGCGGATCGTTTACAATTGCGTCTACGGGAACAGGTTCTGTGTAGGTGGTAATGGATATCACCAACCGGCCTCCTAAATAATTTACCGGAAGGTGAGTCTGATTTACAGGTTGGGTCTGCCTGCCATTTTTCTTTGCAGTTCAGCGGCCCGACCCGGCTCCATCAGGGAGAACCAATAGGAAACAATCGATGATGTTCCCTCGGCTTTGGCTATCTCCTCGGTCTTCCGGAGAACGTCGATAGCGTCCTGGTCATCCAGCTTGGCGATAATGCCCACCGCGTTCTGCGGAGGCATGCCTGTCAGATACCTGGCATTCTGTTCGACATTCCTATCCTTATTTTCGGCATCTAATTGTTGGGCTCTGAGAGATTTCTCGCGTTCATCAAGCGCATTTTGACGTTCTTCCAATTCCTGCGCCATTTGCGTGATTTCCCCGAAACGGTTATCCAAATCCTTATTTTTGGTGTCTATTTCCAAACGCAGTAAATCAATTTGTTCAAGCCGGACCGCTAGCCGCTCAGCGTCAAGGTTGAGAAATTCCTCCTCGGTCTTTTTGGGCTGTTTTCTGCCCTCTCCGGGCAAGAACGGGATATATTTATAATAAGGCGCGAGAACGCTTTTTGCGTCAATTAAATTTAAATAATCGAACCATATAATGCCGCCCGCAGCAAGAATAATAATGAGCAACAATAGGACTATTGCCTTTCCAATCATTTTTGATCTCCCAAATCACTAGTATTATACAATAAATTTCGGCTTTTTGTAAACAATACTGAAGAAATCGGGTATTGACAAATAAAATTTTGGTTGTACAATATATAAGTTAAAATGTTTATAAGGAGAATAAAAAATGAATAAATTAGAGAAATTCGTTATGTACTCGTTTATGCTTGGTTTGGTGGTATTCGGTGCCGGGCAGGCGGTTGCGCAAGATGTTCCGCAGGAAATGGTTGTTGGAGGGTCAATGGTAGACCTTAACAAACTTACGCAAGAACTCATAGCGGGAGTAGATATGCCGGCATCTGTTAAGACCTTCGTGCAAGGGCTTACCCGAGACCAAAAGCGTCTCTGGGATAATACAATCACTATCTTGATTGCCAGAGGCGATGATTGGTGCTATGGACTTTATTGCACCGAGGCTGACGAGAAACAGCACATCGCAAGGTTTTTGTATAAATACTATAAATGGGTTGAAGAGTTGAATAACCAGGTGAGCACCGACCGAAGGGCGAAGCCCATAGATAAAAAAATTATAATCAATCAAGCGTTTGTAAATGCCTATAATGTTTTCAAACGCGAACACTTTGAGAAAGAGCCAAGCACGGAACAAGAAATTTACAATTTGAAACCCGGCCAAGTAAAGTAATATTTGAGGGTAAAACAAATATCTAAAAATAGCCTATCGCTAGGCTATTTTTTTATGCTACGCCAAGTGTATAGGGTAAAGGGGTAATTATGAGAATAGCGATAGTCAGCGCGACGGCGGCAAAGAAAGATACGCCGGATTATGTGGCTTCTCTTGCGAAGGGAATGGAGTCTATGGGGCATCGCGTGGATATAGTTAACGCGTGGAAAGACGACGGTATGAGGCTTCCCGGATACGAATATATAGCGGTAGCCGCTGAACCGATTTCGATTTTTTCCGGTAAACTGCCGAGTATTATTTCAAAGACGCTTGCTGCGGGCAGTTCTCTTGGAGGAAAAAAAAGCGCGGCGTTTATTAAAAAGTCGGGTTTTTTCAGTAACCGCGCCCTTATCAACTTAATGAAGGCGATGGAAAAAGAAGGAATGAGGATTAATTGGAGCGATATTTTACTTAACGCTCCCCACGCCGAGGCGATGGGTAAAAGAATTGGCGCATAACTAAATTGGACGATTATTACAAGCTGCTCGGCGTAAAGCCCGGCGCTAGTGCGGCGGAAATTAAAAAAGCCTTCCGCAAGAAGGCAAAAAAGCTTCATCCGGATATCGCGGGAGCGTCCCATTCCGGGGCGATGCGGAAATTAATCGCGGCTTATGAGGCGTTATCTGATTTAAACAGGCGTTTTGTTTACGACAGGGCATATTCTTCTTACGCCAAAAAAACCGGATTTGATTACCGTACATGGCTGGGTGAACAGGAAAAACCTGAATACAAAGCCAAATTAATTTTTTATGAACTTTTGCATCTTCAGGAAGAAAAAGCAATCGAGATTTGGAGAAAATACGGCGGACTTGATTTTCAACTGGAAAAACACATGGAAAGGGAAGATTGGATGGATTGCCAGTACATACTCGCGGAAGAATTGGATAGGAGACACTTTAGTTTTGAAGCCTTTAAACTGCTCGCCGCCATTCTTGCCGAGGAACACCGCCGTCCTTACTTTAATCATTTTACCGCTGATATAAAAAATTATGTTAAAATTATCGTTAATAAAAGACTGAAACGGCAGGTAGACGATGAAACATGGATTGCATGCATGAAATCATTAATGGGCGTAGGTTTTTCCGATTACGAGGAAAACGTATTTAATGAATATATTGAACAAGCGCAAAACGAAATACGGGTGAAACAATAAATGAATTTTAATAAAATAATTTTTAACCGCTTGAAACAGAGTAAAAGGAGGTTCCCCTCTTGATCCGCTTAAAAAACGAAAAACAGATTGACGGTATAAGAAAATCCTGCAAACTTCTTTCCGCCATGTACCGTGAACTGATCCCTCTCGTAAAACCCGGCGTTCAGACAATTGAAATTGATCAATGGGTACAGAACTGGATTAAAAAGGCCGGAGGCAGGCCTGTCTTTTTAGGTTACACCATAAAGAAAAACCCCTATCCCGCCGCTATTTGCATTTCAATCAACGAAGAGGTAATACACGGCATTCCGTCAAAAAGGCGCATACGAGAGGGAGATTTGGTTTCTCTTGACTGCGGCATAGGACTTGACGGATTTATAAGCGATCAGGCCGTCAGTATAGAGGCGGGAAATACAAGCGACGCCGTAAAAAAAATCAACAAGATAACAATGGAAGCCCTATATCGCGGCATTAACGCGGCAAAAGCGGGAGACAGGCTTTTACAGATTGCCCGCGCGGTAGAGGGTTACGTGAAACCTTTCGGGTACGGAATAGTTAAAGAATTCTGCGGTCATGGGGTGGGTCTTTCCCTTCACGAAGACCCTCATGTGCCTAACACTCCTCATGGAGCGAACCCGAAGATTTGCAATGGAATGGTTATAGCGATTGAACCTATGATTAACATGGGAACAAGCGATGTTGAAGTTCTTGACGATGAGTGGACGGTTGTTACCGCGGACTCGAAGGTTTCCGCGCATTGGGAGCACACGATAGCCATTTTCAACGGCAAGACGGAAATTTTAACGGAGCCTTTGGAGGCTTTTGTTTTTAAATAAACTTGGAAAGGAGTTAATATATGAATATTTTTGAATCAATAATGCTGGTTTGTTTCGGATTCGCATGGCCGCTTTCCATATATAAATCATTTGTTTCCAAAAAAACGGCGGGTAAAAGCTTGTTGTTCCTACTTGTATTGCAAATAGGTTATGTGGCGGGTATTTTGTTTAAACTAACGGAATACCGGAGTAACTTAAAAACAAACCCGAACGAGACTATCAGTATAAATTTATATTTATACATTCTTAATTTTGTAATGATAACGATAGATGAGTTATTATATCTGAGAAATCGCAAGATAGAGGCGGGCAATAATAATGAATCTATCCGTATAAAGTAATATGAATAAATATGAAACCGTATGTAACTATTAAAACATTTGTATATTTGATAATATAAAAGGATAAATTCTTAATCACAGGAGTCATTATGAACTTAATGCAAAAACTCTCTTCAAAAAATCTTTTAGTATTCAATTTGGTCCTTATTGGCGCTATTTTTGGCTTTTCATTGGCATTTTTATCGTTTTCATGCTCTACGCCGGGATCGCGCGTGCGGGCGCAGGAAAATAAGGTGGTTATCCCTGAAGACGCTCTTTCCGTGGCTGAAGCGTTGCAAACTACTTTCCATGCGGTATCGGAAAAAATGCTGCCTTCTGTTGTCGAATTAAAAACCGTTTCCGTCAGAAAACAACAGGCTCCAAGCTTTAACGGAATTCCATGGGAATTTTTCTTTGGACCGCGCGACAGGGAGCAAAACGACAGGGAACGCGAGTACCGCTCCCAAGGGTTGGGTTCGGGAATAATTGTGCGGCAAAAAGACGGAGTTTACTATGCTCTTACAAACAACCATGTCGTTGATGAAGCGAATGAAATCACGGTCGCCGTGAAGAGCGGCAAAGAATATCCCGCTCAACTTGTCGGTAAGGATGAGCGTAAGGATCTGGCGTTGGTCTCTTTTAAAACAAGTGATTATTATCCGCTCGCGTCTTTAGGCGATTCCGACAGCGTTACGGTCGGAGACTGGGCAATCGCGATTGGCAACCCGCTTGGTGAACAATTTTCATTCTCGGTAACAATGGGAATAGTAAGCGCGGTGGGACGCACGGGAGGACCGGGCGGCAATATCAATGATTTTATACAGACAGATGCGCCTATCAATCAGGGAAATTCAGGCGGGCCCCTTGTAAACATCAGAGGCGAAGTAATCGGTATCAACACATGGATTGCGAGCAACCAGTCGGGCGGCGGCAATGTCGGGCTTGGTTTCGCCATTCCAATAAATAATGTTAAACGCTCCATTGATGAATTTATCGAGACCGGAACCACAAGATACGGATGGCTTGGCGTTTCATTAATGGAAGCGAACAAAGAAACAATATCCGGACTCGGTCTTGAAAACAAACGCGGCGCTCTCGCCTCCCAGGTGTTTCTCGGCTCTCCCGCCGACAAAGGCGGCATAAAACCCGGAGACTTTATTACCCACGTTAACGGCAAAGAAGCCAGAGGCGTTCAACAGCTTCAAATGATTGTCGGCGACTTAAGGCCGGGCGACAACGCGTCCTTCACCGTTATCCGGGACAAGCAGGTAAAAGAAGTAAAAGTACGCATCGAAACCCGCACGGAACAGGTTGCTTCAGATAACAAAAAACTTTGGCCCGGCGTTACGGTTATTCCGTTGAACGATCAAATCAGGCAGAGCATGGAGCTTGATAAAGACGCGAAAGGATTATTTGTAGCTCAGGTTATTTCCGGAAGCCCGGCCGATATTATCGGTATAAAGCAGGGCGACAGAATAACGGCGGTAAACGGCGTGACGATAAATGACATAGCCGCGTTCTACAAAGTGTTACGCGAAAACACAAATACGGAACTCTGGTTTGGAATACTCAGAAACGACTCCGCGCTGGAATCGTTGAAGTTCAAGCGCTAAACGTCTACTTTAAAGACGGGGCGCTTTGTGCGGCTTTGATCGTAATTGAAAATGTCCGCGTTAAAGCGCCTCTCGGCTTCAAGGGTTGAAGGCGGTCCGTGTCCGGGAAGCACGATATAATCGCCGGGGAGTGAAAGAAGACGACTGCGCAGTTTATTCATCTGCGTAGCCATTCCGTAAGCGCTTGCGGTGCTTCCCACAAGTCCCGCGGTAAGCACGTCGCCCGTAAAAAGCAGGTCTCCGATTTTATAAATAACGGAATCGGAAGAATGTCCCGGAATTGAAATAATCTCAACGGTAAAACCGCCGATAACAAGTTTATCGCCGTCTTTTACCCTTGTTGTTTTATGCTCCATAATACTTTGATTTAAAGCGATTACTCCCGTGTTATATATCCGGTTTAAAGTCCGCAGTCCGCGCACATGGTTTATATGCTCATGCGTTATCAATACGGCTTTAAGGATAAAATTATTATTCTCTATCGTTTCAAGCATAACTCTTTCCATGCTTCCCGGATCGATAATAATCGCGGCGTTCTGCTGGCCCTTAGTCGCGTTATCCGCTCCCAGAATATAACAGTTGCTAAAACCATAAGAACAGTAGTGAAAAAATAGTTTCATTGCTCTTCCGTTTCAAATACGGCTTCCGCCGTGTTGGACGATTTGAATATAACGTCTTTCTGTTTTGCGCTTGCGAAATGTACCCGCTTTAAGTTACAGTTCGCGAAAGAAGTATTAACCAAATCGGCGCTGATAAATCTACTGTTGTACAAATTTGAATTATTAAACGACACGTCATTAATCGGCGCGCCCTCAAAATTAACATGTACAAGTTCAGTTCCTTCAAAACTGCAATTCTGAAAACTGGCTCCGGCAAATGAAACAAATTGAATGTCAGCTTTTGAAAAATCACAGTCGATAAACTCGCTAAAGTCAAAAAAATCCATTCTGCATTTAACACCTGAAAAATTACAATTTATAAAAGTAGTTTCCTTAAAGTTACAGCCGTAAAAATGATGGTTGGAAAAATCGGTTTTTTCAAAACGCATCCCCGATACGACAAGATCTTTTATTATCTTATTCTCTTCGATGTAGGCGCAAATACGGTTGTATTCCTGTTCAGGATTCGCCTGATGAATAAAGCAAAGATTATAACCTGTAATCGCCGGCCTCCCGCAGCCCGCGGCGCATGGATTTACGATAAACATGCGTTAATTATAAACTATTTTCATCTTTACAACCAGTCTTATAATAGTTAAAATAGTAATATGTGTTGGTACTGCGGTGAAGCTATTACCGATCCCGAGCCGATTGGGCGTTCTCTGCGCTGTGTAACTTGCGGTAAAGATCTGCGCTCATGCAAAAATTGCCGTTTTTTTCTTCCCGGTTCGCGCGGCGATTGCCGAGAAACAAGCGCCGAACCTCAATCAGATAAAGAACGAGCTAATTTCTGCGATTGGTTTTCACTCGATCAAAAGTACCGTGTTCAAAGCCCGGGACAAAAGAATGAAAAATCCGGCGCTTCCAATCCGGTTGATGCCGATAGATTGGCGTTTGATAATTTATTTAAATAATCATGGATAAAAGAGCGGTATTATTTATTGATTCAGGCATTGGAGGATTCCCTTATTGCAATGATTTTATAAGGCGTAATCCGCGGGAAAAAGTCTGCTATCTTGCGGACAGGGAAAATTTTCCTTATGGACGGCGAAATAAGGAAGAGTTGGCTTCAATTTTAATTTCATTGACAGAAAAACTTATAATTAAAATAGACCCTAAAATAATCGTATTGGCCTGTAATACCGCGTCAATTTCCGCTCTTGATTTGTTAAGAAAACATTTCTCGCAAATCCTTTTTGTAGGAACCGTTCCAGCGATAAAACCCGCGGCTATCGCCACCAAATGCGGAAAAGTCGGAGTCCTTGGCACTTCGCTGACGGTTGAGGATCCGTATAATCAAAATCTTGCGGATGAATGCGGAGAAAAATGTGAAATTATCGGTATTGCCGCTACGGATTTGGTTGAATTTGTTGAAGATCGTTTTGACCGCGCTGATGAAAATGAAAAGAAGATAATCGTAAAAAAATATATCGATCTTTTTCGCGCGGAAGAAGTTGATACCCTTGTTCTTGGCTGTACTCATTTTTTATTTCTACTTAATGAATTCCAAAGGGAAGCGGCCCCGTTTATTAAAATTTTTAATTCAATTGACGGTGTGACAAAACGAATAGAATACCTGCTCGATGAAAACTCAGGCGCGTTAAGAACGGATGATGGTAATCATCATGTTAACCGGTTAATATTAACGGGAACGGATACGGCGGAGGCTTCCTGGCGGAATCGCGCGAAAACATCGGGCTTTGATCTTAATTTTTTAGACAAATTATGAAAAACAAGACGGAAATTTTAAAAGGGCTTGTTATTAGGGGATCGCGTAATATAATAACGGCGCGTATTGATACTGAAAATGGCGTTAAAGAACTTGAATGTAGAATAAAAGGAAAAGTTTTAAAGGGCGGTGATGATTTGTACAACCCAATCGCCGCCGGGGACTGGGTTGTAATAGAGCGCGAAAATGATTCCGATACGGCGATGATTCTTTCCGTGGAAGAAAGACGCAATTACTTCAGCAGATTTAACCAGAAAGGCTCCGCCAGCCAACTCTTGGCGGCAAATGTCGATTTTGTGCTTTGTATATGCACTCCGACCTCTCCGCCGTTCAGACCGCGTTTTCTTGACAGACTACTTTTACAGGCTGACATCGCGGGGATTGAAGCTATCGTTATCTGCAATAAAATAGACATTGAATATGACGATATAGATGTTGATGAACGCCTTGAAGAATACGGACGTATCGGGTACAAAGTGTCGCGTATTTCCGCGAAAACAGGCGAAGGTCTTGAAGATTTGCGCCGCGAAATCGGCGGAAAAATTTGCGTTCTTACGGGGCAGTCGGGAGTGGGAAAATCAAGTATTATAAACGCTCTCCAGCCGGGGCTTGATATAAGAGAGGGAGAATTAAACGAAAAGTATAACAGGGGCGTTCATACCACTACAATGTCATATATGTTTCAGCTAACGAACGAAACCTGTTTCATTGATACGCCGGGAGTACGCAGATTTATTCCCGATAGGATAAATTCAAGCGAAGTGATAAATTATTTTCGCGAATTTGCGCCGCTTGCCGGGAAATGCAGTTTCGGGCTTTCTTGTTCCCACAGAACCGAATGCGGTTGTAAAATAATGGAGGCGGTTAACGCGGGAGTTATTCACGAAGACAGATACGAAAGTTTTCTGCGTATAGTTGACGATCTTGAAGGGAAAGACAATGGCGATTAACAAAGAATCATTGAAGGAAAAAACCCAAACTTTGCTTGAGTATCCGCAAATAATGGAAAATGTCGCTTCCATGTCGGCCAGCGAAGAAACTGCTTTGATAATAAAAAATTCATCGCCCGTATATGACGATTCAATAGAAAAAACAAAATCCATGGTTCATGCCATTTATACGTTGCTCAAAACGCGTAATGACGAACCTCGTTTAGGACTGCCTTCAATCGGTTTTCTTATTCCAAAAATTGAGACACAGGGCGCTGTTTTGGATATTGACGAAATTCTCGCAGTCGGACTTTTTGTTGAACGCGCGGACGAATTTACAAAATGGATTAATAAAGACAGAAACGAAGGCAAAGAACAGCCGACAGACGGCAAAGACGCGCTTTTTTCGATACTGGACAATTTACCCGCCTGTGCCGCCGTGTCTGCGGAGATTTTCAAAATAATAGACAGGGAGGGTAATTTACGCGATCTTCCCGCATTACGCGCGATTAGAAAACGGATAAGCAGTCTTGAAAAAGAACTTAACGGCGCGGTCTCGCGTTATAGCGCTAACGATGATTATAAGCGTATGTTGCAATCGCCGCTCCCGTCGCAGAGGGACGGAAGGGCCGTGCTCGCGGTAAAAGTAAATTATCGCGGGAGAATCCCCGGTATTTTGCATGAGGTTTCATCCAGCGGGCAGACAGTTTTTTTGGAGCCGCTTGATGTTGTTGAAAAAAACAATGATATTCTGTTGGAAAAACGGAATTTAGACGCCGAAATACATAAAATTCTCCGCGAACTTACGGAAAATATTTCCATTCACGCTGAAAATTTAAAAAAGTTTCACCTAACAATTATAGAACTTGAATGTTTAAGGGCGAAAGCGAGGTATTCCGCCGAAACCAAAGGTCATTTCGCGTTTAACACCGACGCGGGGCAAAGTCTTTTATTAAAACAGGCGCGCCACCCTATGCTAAAAAAAGCGGTTCCCATCAATATAGAAATGGGAAGCTCCATCCGCACATTGATCATCACGGGACCAAACACGGGAGGGAAAACGGTCGCGTTAAAAACGCTCGGTCTTTTCGCCATGATGAATCAGAGCGCCCTTGCCCTTCCGCTTGAGGCGGGAAGCGTCCTTCCCGTATTTGACGGAATATACGCCGACATCGGCGATGAGCAGTCGATCAATCAGTCCCTCTCGACTTTTTCCGCCCATATTACAAATATATCCGGCATAACGGCACACGCTACCGAAAAATCTCTCATTCTCCTTGACGAACTCGGCTCCGGAACGGACCCGCAGGAAGGCGGCGCAATCGCTATGGCGGTTCTCGATTATTTGATAAAAAAAAACGCAAGAATGATCATTACGACCCATCACGGGATTTTAAAACATTACGGTTATACGAGAGCCGGCGTAGAAAACGCCTCTGTTGAATTTGACGCTCATACATTGTCGCCCACATATAAAATTATTAACGGACTGCCGGGGGAGAGCAGGGCGCTTGATATTGCGTCAGCTAACGGTCTTAATCATGAAATTGTATCCAAGGCGAGAAGTTACATAGACGAAGAAAAATCCGATATCTCGGAAATGATAAAAAGTCTTGAGCAAAAACAAAGGGAACTTGCCGGTCTTGAAAAAAAGAGTACGATAGAGCAAAACAAATTAACGGAAGAAAAAAGAAGAGCCGATTTAAAGGAATTGCAGTTGCGTCAGAAAGAAGCGGAATTAAAACGTGAATCGGTAGGGAAACTCCAACAATTTTTAAGTGAAAGCAGAAAAACCCTTGAAAACCTCGTGCGCGAGTTAAAGGAAGGCGAAGTAGACCGAGAAAAGACATTGAAAGTAAAAGAATTTTTAAATGAGCTTGCGCGTAATGCGGAAACCGAAAGCGAAACGCTGGAAGCCGAAGAACGCGCTATCCGCAAATTAACAAAAGAAAAACGCCACGGAGCTTCCCATGCCTCCTCTGGAAGCGCCGCCGAATCTGACGCTACCGACAGTCGCGAATTTGCCCCCGGTATGGAGGTTTTCGCCGGTTCATCAAAACAGCGCGGAGTAATCATCCGCGCGGACAAAAAAAGTTTGCGCTCATCACAGGACGCGGATTTTTCATGGCTTGTAAAAATAGGTTCGCTAAAAATAAGTTTTCCAGAAAGCGAACTGATACCCGCGGATCCCGCAAAGCCTGCCGCAACCCACCCCGGCAAAAAAAACGCGTTCAAATCATGGGAAGCTGAATACGGCGAATCGACACAAGCAGTTTACGAAATAATGATTAGGGGTATGCGTTTTGAGGACGCTATGGAAGCCGTCCGCAAACAGGTAGACGCGGCGGTACTTTTCGGCATGAAAAATTTCGCTATTATCCACGGAAAAGGATACGGTATTCTGCGGCAGGGTGTACATGACTATCTAAGAAACCATCCCGCGGTAGCTGATTTTCACTTCTCGCGCCCTGAATTGGGCGGTTTTGGGCGCACGGAAGTAGTGCTTAAATAAATACCGTATTTTCTGAATATTTAAAACAAGTAACTACATATATAAATATATGTTACAAATCGAGTTTCGTAACGGAATAATAAAATAAAGGGGACTTGACAAAAGCGGTATAATGGTTATTCTATAATGTATTATTATAAAGGGTGGTTTTTATGGGACATATTGGGGTTTTAATACCTTTTTTTGCATTAAGTATACCGATTATCGCAATTATACTTGGATATAAACAGAAAACCCAAAAAAACAAAATACGGGAAATGGAATTACAAAAGGAATTATTGGAATTAGAAGTTGAAAAACAGAACGGTAAGATAAAATTATTAGAAGCGGAAAATAAAAATCTGGATAAAATAATATATAATTAAATGAATTTGTTAAAATATTTTTCCAGAGAATATTTATTAAAAGCGATACTGTGCGTTACAGGTGTCTTTATCATAGGAATCGGCGTTGGCTTTATGCGCTACGCTAATTTTGGAATTGATCCTTATATGTGTTTCATGAACGGATTACATCTCGCGATATTTAAAAATCTTGGACTTACTTTTGGGACCACATTCGCCATATCCAGTTTTTTAATGATAGTGATTGTTTTAATTTTTGATCGATCTAAAATTGGTTTGGGAACTATCGCGGCGATAGCGCTTACGGGTTATGTATCTGATTTAGGACTTTTCCTCTGTAATTTTATAACGATTGAAGGAATAGCGTTATTTATTTTACGTATTTGCCTGATGGTTTTTGGAATATTATTTGTAGCTATAGGTTCGGGGATGTATTTCAATACCCATGTGGGCGTTTCACCTTATGACGGTATCGGTCTTATAATTACGGAAAAAATCGGGAATCAAAATGTGTATCGTTGGATTAGAATAGGAACGGATTTGATCTGTGTTAGTATAGGATTCATATTGGGAAATATTCCCGGAGTGGGAACGGTTATAATGGCGTTTTTTACCGGACCTTTATTCGCGTTTTTTCGTAAATATATATTAATATGGGGTAAAAATCTGAAAATTATCACATGGTAATCTTTTAGTCAACAAGCGGTTCGTCGCTATCCATTAAATCAGGTATCGTATAAACAAGACTTCCCGACTGCCGCACACGCAACTCCGCAAATCCTTTGGAAACCATCGCGTCAAGGTCTTTTTTCGCTTCCTCTATTGAAATATGCGCAGATAACGCGAGTTCGCTCGCCGTAAGAATGCCTTTGTTTGTCTTCGCCAGTTTTAATATCGCGTGTTCTACGCTTTCCTTATCATTGACAATATGCATTTTGCCGTCGTCTACGTTACGCCAGTGTTTATTTTCAACTTTACGTCTTATAGATTCGTCAAGAATAGCCTGACGGATATTGGCCTCCCTTACCTGGGACGGCAAAGTAAAAAAATCAAAAATAGAACCAACCATGGCAAGTCCGCCCGTACACATCCACAAAAGCCCCGTGCCGATTTTCCCAAGATAAAAACGGTGAAACCCTAATGCGCCGAAACCGGACAGAAAAAAGAGGATATACGCTATTAAGGTACTGTACATATTTACAGATTACAATAAAAAAACCTTACCGTCAATTACTCGATATATCATAGGGTTGCCCTACGGCTCTGGGCGCGTGCTCTTTTCCCGAAAAAATAACAAGAGTGAGCAGGGTGATAAGATATGGCAGCATATTAAATATTTCCGAAGGCATAAAATCAAGGCTTTTTATGTTAAAAATATTTACCGCCAAACTTGATGAAAACCCGAACAAGAAACTCGCGCCCAGAACGCCCAACGGCATCCAACGCCCGAAAGACACCGCCGCGAGAGCGATAAACCCTTTTCCGTTGATTACGTTAACTGTAAATTGAATATCCTGCGTAAGAACGACGCATGCCCCCGCCAGCCCCGCAAGAAGCCCCGAAATGACAATCGCTATATAGCGTAACCTTATAACGTTTACTCCCGCGGCGGCAAGAGCCTGGGGATGTTCCCCCGCGGCCCGTAAACGAAGACCGCCGGGACGTTTGTAGAGTATAAACCATGAAGCCGCCAAAATAGAAAGCGCAATCCACAGGGTAGGATAAATTTTAAAAATACCGAGGGGCATTCCGCTCATGTAACTCATACTGCGATCCATGCGGAATAACAACTGACAGACAAATACATTAACCCCGTTTGAAAGAAGATTAATCCCCGTACCTGAAACAACCTGATCCGCCTTTAGCGTGACAGAGGCAAACGCGTGAATAAGCGAAAAAAGCCCGCCGGATAACGCGGCAAAAAAAAGCGCCACAGGAATAGAAAAACCTATTTTAGTTTCCAAAAGCACGCGCGTAATCGCCGCGGTCATAGCCCCGAAAGACATAAGCCCTTCAAGCGCGATATTTACAACGCCGGCGCGTTCGCAGATCATGCCCCCGATGGCGGCTATTAATATTGGAGAAACAATCATAAGAGTAGAAGTTATCATGTTTATCCTATATACCACAAATACGTGTTTTAGCATATATACAAATTTACTTTTTAGATATAGGATTTATATATTGTCTGGATTGCGGAATAAGAAAAAAGCAAAACTCTAGGAGTTTAAAATGAGAATGAAAAAGAGATTCGTTGTTTGTTTGGAAAAGTTGCCGCTGTTTGTATGCGTGGTTTGTATGCTTTTAGGGTATGGCGCATCATGCGCGAATTTGGGCACAGGAACGAAATCCGGCGGAAGCGGCGGCTTTAATTTTAGCGGTGTTGAAGATTTTTTTGGAGATTTTTTCGGGGAAATAGGGGATGCGGCAACGGGCGCTATTAATAGCGGTAAAATTGTAAAACAAATGAGGGAATTCGACACGCAGAGAAATACAAACCCCCTCAATGGACAGGTTGAAGACCGCCTTACCCGGAGAACCTCAACGCTTTCGGAAGGAACGCCTGTCGATGTAAGCCCGTATCTTCTGCATAAATACAGTATCGCCGTAACGGAAAAAGGAATTAAATACAGCGGATCGGAGGTTAGAAATTCAGGCGCGGGAAAAAATTTTTATGAAATTGACGTCGTTCTTACTTTTATGGCGAACGAAAAAAACCGCCAAATGAATATTACCGTCTTAACCCACGTGTTTGAATTAAATGAGCGAATAAAACAAACCATGAAGCAATATGCCGCCGAGCGGTTTGGGGTAAGGCCGGAAGATATTCAAAACTTTCAAGCTAAACTTTTGGACAGACGCAAAGGAAATTCAGATAATAAATTCGAATTGGAAAATGTGTTTATTCAGGATAGCGAACCCTGCTATTATCAGTTTGACGTAGAAGTTGAATATCAAAAAGATTTGGTAAAAAGGGGGAAAAAACAACCTGAAAATTTTGCCGTATTCAACAAAGTGTACCATTCAAATATGATGTCCGCCGCGGGAGCCGCCATTGACACGCAATTCGCGATTTGGGAAGATGCCCGTAAAAATGGATTTGCGCAGACTCCGTTACCTATAATCAACATAGTAAAATCGGTTAAGGTTTCTGAGACGGCGGCGGCAAGAGCCGACAGAATAGCCAAGGAAAGGGAGGAACAACTCAGCGGCGATAGCTCTATCGCCAAACTTCCCGAAGAACGGCTTACCCGCAGGACATCGGCGCTTACCGACGGGATACCGATCGATATAAGCCCGTATCTGGCGAATGAAAACAGTTTTGCCGTATTTGAAAATGGGATTCAACACAATAAGGCGGAATTTAAATTTTCAAGGAACAAAAAACCCTTAAAGCTTTGTGAATATGATATCGTCATTACATTTACCGCGGACGGAAAAGATTACCAAATGAATAAAACCGTCATTACCAATTTGGATAACGCGACGGTAAAATCATGGATGCAATATTTAATATATGATAAGGCCTCCCAGGAGTTTAGGATTGAACCTAAAAGTATTAAAAAATTAAGTATTAAATTTTTAAAAGAGCGCGAGAAAAGCACATATTATTCGCTTACCGATATTATTTTTCATGATATTGAACCGTGTTATTATCAGTTTGACGTAGAAGTCGAATATCATAAAACCGTCAAAGATAAAGGAAATAAATCGGTTGATACTATTGAAGTTTACAACAGAATATACCGTTCCAATTTTACGACCATAACCGGAGCCGTTCTTGATTTGCATGAGATGATTAGGGACGATATCCGCGGTAATCTTAAAGGAGACATTAAAGAGCCTGTAATCAATGTAGTCAAAGCGGTAAAATACCCGCTGTAAATAATGAGTGACAGTCATCTTAAAATGGTGTCCGTCACTCAGATGTGACCTAATTAACATACTTTTAATTGACAAATATCTCAAAAATGTCTGCTGCTTAGGCGCGATCTTTTTCTCCGATGTAATGGGCGCTGATGGTTTCAAGAGAGTTGTCTATGGAGGCCGCGACCGATTTATGCAGGGAAACCGCCAAGTCTTTTTTAAATTGGGATAGGGTATTCTGAAAATTATCGGGTTTTTGCGGTGAATTATCCTGAAAAAGCGTGTAAACCTCAACTTCAAGGGCTTTTGCGATTTTTACAAGCGTGTCAGGATAGGGCCATTTGTTGCTTCGTTCTATATTGCTTAAGAATGGGATTGAAATATCGGCTTTTTCGGCGAGTTCCATCTGTGATAAGGAGCGTTGACTTCTCAATAATTTGAGGTTTTTGCTTAAAATACGCCGTAAATCGCCCCCTGTCATACCTAATCCTTATAGGGTCATACCCAATCCTTTTAGGATTATACCTAATCCTTGTAGGTTCATATTTAAAACTACCCATTAAAATCATCTTTTCTATATCATTGATGATCAAATTTTAAAAGAGCCTTTAGCCTTTCTTTCCATTTATGGTTGAAATTTAACCAAATTTTTCGAGGATTAAGAATATTTTTACTTTCTCTTGACAAATTATCAAAAGCCTATTAGACTTTTTATAAATAAATCCTATTAGGATTATTTTGCCCTGTTCGTATGAGCGGGCAAGTCCGGGAAGGAGACGATGCCTAAATGATAAAACTTAAATGGCTGATTTTAGGATTGGCGGTCTTGTTATTGGCGACGGTGGTTGTAATCAACGTATCGGGAAACCCAACAAGATCGATGAGCAGTGAATGTGATGAAGACGGTTCATGTTGCGAGGATGAGTATACCTGTTCCTGCGGGTAATGATTACGTGTTTAACCTCTGCAAGGAGTAAACAAATAAATTTGACAGCGGGAAAGACCGCAAGGAGAACATCTTATGAGGAAAAGAAAATTTTTAGTTGTGGTTCTGGTCGCTTTACTGATGGTAGGTGGACTGATTGTGTCTGGATGCAGGTTATTAGGTTGCTCAAATTATTCTAGATGCGTTAACAACTATTCTTTAGATTGTGGAATGTCCGGATGTTATAGCCGTACTCATTATGGTTATACTTGCGACTGCTAATTAAGTTCCATCACAGTTCTTAAAAAGCAAAAGAGATACAATGTATAAATATGACATTGTATCTCTTTGTTTTTGTAAAAAAGTTTTAGATTCTTTATTTTTACTTTAGGAGATATTATGAAAAAAAAATTTATTTTTAAAAACGATTTATTTTATGGAATAACGGTTATTATTTTAGGTTTATTGATCGCCCTGGGCCCTGAGTTTTTATTCAAGGTTTGCGGGGCGCATAGCGGAACGTTTCCCCTATGCCATTGGACGGCGCGAGCGGAAATAGGCATGGGAATGTTGGTCGCCGCGTTGGGTCTTTGCTTCATTACCTTTTCCGATCCAAAAACGCAATTAGGACTTTTAATCGGCATATTTCTAACCGGCATTATCGTCATCGGTCTTCCCCACGTTCTTATCGGCGGATGCTCCGCAAAGACGATGGCTTGCCACGCCGTCGCATTCCCCGCCCTCACCATTGAAGCGGCAATTTTGTTGGCATATTCAATATTTATGATGGTATTGGAAATGCGAAAAGCTCCCGCCTCGGATACGAATAAATAGCAAGCATGTAAATAACGGTGACAGTCATCTTAAAACGGTGTCTGTCACTTAAGCGCGCCCTGTAAGACTTTTAAACTAATTCATATTCCCTGATAAAACCCTAAAAATGTTTATTACTCAATCGTGACATAGTCCTTTTAGGGTTACGTTTAAAACACCCCGTTAGAATCATTACAATTAATTAAAATCATGTTAAATTTTTTACAAAATAGTTCTAATTAGGATTAATTTATCCTGTTCGTATGAGCGGGAAAATCCGGGAAGGAGACGATGCCGAAATGATAAAACTTAAATGGCTGATTTTAGGATTGGCGGTCTTGTTATTGGCGACGGTGGTTGTAATCAACGTATCGGGAAACCCGACAAGATCGATGAGCAGTGAATGTGATGAAGACGGTTCATGTTGCGAGGATGAGAATACCTGTTCCTGCGGGTAACGATAACGCGTTTTATCTCTGCAAAGAGTAAACAAATAAATTTGACAGCGGGAAAGACCGCAAGGAGAACATTTTATGAGGAAGAGAAATTTTTTGGTTGTGGTTCTGGCCGCTTTACTGCTGGTGGGCGGACTGATTCTGGCTGGGTGTAGGTTAGGTGGTTGCTCAAATTATTCTAGATGTACTAACTACCAATATTTAGATTGTGGAATGTCCGGATGTTATAGCCGTAGTCATGTTAGTTATGTTTGCGACTGCTAATTAAGCTCCATCACAGTTCTTAAAAAGCAAAAGAGATACAATGTATAAATATGACATTGTATCTCTTTGTTTTTGTAAAAAAGTTTTTTAGATTCTTTATTTTTACTTTAGGAGACATTATGAAAAAAAAATTCATTTTTAAAAACGACTTATTTTACGGAATAACGGTTATTATCTTAGGCTTATTTATCGCCCTGGGCCCTGAATTTTTGTTCAAGGTTTGCGGGGCGCATAGCGGCACATTTCCCCTATGCCATTGGACGGCGCGCGCCGAAATAGGCATGGGTATGTTGCTCGCCGTATCTGGTCTTTGCTTCATCAGCTTTTCCGATCCAAAAACGCAATTAGGACTTTTAATCGGCATATTTCTAACCGGCATTATCGTCATCGGTCTTCCCCACGTTCTTATCGGCGGATGTTCCGCAAATACGATGTCTTGCAAAAGAGTAGCATTTCCCGCCCTCACCATTGAAGCGGCAATTTTATTGGCATATTCAATATTTATGATAATATTGGAAATACGAAAAATTCCCGCCTCGGATACGAATAAATAACAAGCATGTAAATAACGGTGACAGTCATCTTTAAATGGTGTCTGTCACTCAGGCGTGATCCCTCCTCCTCTTCGTGACCTTCAACCGGGACTAAAGGTCGAAGGTTTCTCTATCGATCTTTGTCTTCTTAGTACTTTTGCGAGAAATTTTTCAAAAATTTTTCATTTTCAGTCAAGCAAAACCACGAGTCCGCGCCCATATAGGGGAAACACTTTTTGGAGGTACAATTTTGAGTGTCAACAAAAAATTTAAAAGCAGTGTTTTCTCTTTTATATTCAGCAAACCTGATGTTTTAAGGGAACTCTACTGCGCCCTTGAGGGGATAACCCTCAGCCGCGATGTTCCGGTCGTCATCAATACCCTTGAAGACATCCTGTTCATGGACATGAACAACGACATTTCCTTTGAAATCGGCGAAAAACTGGTAATTCTAATCGAACACCAGTCCACTATAAACCCTAACATGGCTTTACGCCTGCTTATGTACATAAGCAGGGTTTATGAAAAAATCATAGATTATAAAAAGATCTATTCATCGACAAAGCTCTTAATACCAAAACCTGAGTTTTTTGTATTATACAACGGGGTAGATCCGTTTCCCGACGAGAAAACAATAAAATTATCGGATTTGTTTAAGAGTACGGAAGGTACGGAGTTTCCAAAAAATAAGTTTTCCGTATTGGAACTGGAAGTAAGGATAATAAATATAAACAAGGGAAAGAACGAAGAGATAGCGCGAAAGTGCCAAACCCTGTATCAGTACAGCGCATTTATATCGAAGGTGAGGGAGCATTTGAAAAAGGGATTATCTTTGAAAGAAGCGATAAGAAAAACCGTGCAATACTGCCGCAAATATGATATATTAAAAGAATTAATGGAAAAACACGCCAAGGAGATAATGAGTATGCTAACGACTGAATGGAACTGGGAAACCGCGAAAGAGGTCTGGCAGGAAGAGGCTCGTGAAAAAGGTCTAGAGGAAGGCCTGGAAAAAGGCCGTGAGGAAGGTCGTGAGGAAATCCTTAAACTTTTTGAACAGGGATTATCAGTTGATGAGATAAAAGAACGATTAAGGAATTAATGATTATCTGACTATGGAATGGAACCGGAAAACCATGAAGGAAAATTAGGAGTTTCTGTCCGTATCTATGGATAAAAACTCCTTTTTTCTTTCTTCGGCAAAAAATTCCGCATGAAAAATAATAACAAAAACACCGAATTCCCCTTGACAAACTAGGAATTATAAGACATACTATACCTAGTAATCCTATATGGTTACTAAACTTTAAATTATGAGGAGACTAATTTTATGGCAAGAGTAGAGAAAATCACCGATCTTATCGGGAATACGCCGCTTGTAAAAATTAACAAGTTGAATGATAGCGGGGCGATAGTGTACGTCAAATTGGAGAGTTTTAACCCCCTGCACAGCGTTAAGGATCGTATTGCGCTTTCGATGATTGAAGCCGCCGAAAAAGAGGGCAAAATCAAAAAAGGGACGGTTATTATCGAGCCGACAAGCGGCAACACCGGTATTGGGCTGGCATTTGTCGCGGCGGTCAAAGGTTACAGGATAATCCTGACCATGCCGGAGACCATGAGTATTGAACGGCGCAAACTGCTCAAAGCGTTGGGAGCCGAGTTGGAGCTTACCGAGGGGGCAAAAGGCATGAAGGGAGCAATCGCCAAGGCGGAAGAATTGGCGGCGGCAACCCCGAATTCGTACATTCCACAGCAATTCAATAACCCCGCCAATCCGGCTATACACGAAAAAACCACCGGTCCGGAAATCTGGAACGATACCGACGGGAAGGTTGATATTTTGGTTGACGGAGTGGGAACAGGCGGAACTTTGGCAGGCGCGGGAAAGTTCTTAAAATCGAAAAAACCGAGCGTCAAAGTGGTCGCCGTGGAACCCGCGGCCTCTCCCGTGCTTTCGGGCGGCTCACCCAGCCCGCATAAGATTCAGGGTATCGGAGCCGGTTTTGTGCCTCAGGTTTACGATCCGTCTATCATTGACGAGATTTATCAGACCGACGAAGTCAAAGCGGGAACCGCGGCGCGGCGGCTTGCGAAAGAAGAGGGTATTATTGTCGGTATTTCGTCCGGTTCCGTTCTTGAGGCGGCGTTGACAATCGCAAAGCGTCCTGAAAACAACGGCAAGACAATAGTAGCCGTATTGCCTGACACCGGCGAGCGTTATCTGTCAACATGGCTCTGGGAAGAGTGAACAGTGAATAGGGAACAGTGAACAGGGAACAGTGAACAGGGAACAGTGAACAGTGAACAGAGAAAGAGCGAAGTTAGCAAGCATAGCGGGTTGACAACACGCCCAGATAACGGACAACGATGTTGTTACCTGTTACCTGTTATCTGTTCTCTGTCCTTGGTATACAAAAGATTAAATAATTTGTATTATATTGCAGTCTGACCGCTAAAAATACGAAAAATGTATTTTTAACGGTTAGACAAGGAGAATTTTATGGCAACAACAGAACTAAACGCGCTGAATAAAGCGCAAGCGTACCAACTGGCGGATATTACCAAAACCCCGCCGCAATTCGGCGCGATTACGCCGCGTTGGCTGACACGTTTTTTGGAATTTAAAGGATTAGACGCCGGTATTTACCGTGTAAACAAAGTGGTCGAGGGAGAAACGCCGCTTGACGTTTTATGTTCGTCGGAAAAAAAGAGCGCTGAGATTCCCGAAGGCTATGTACAATATCAGCCAAAACCGAGGGAATACACCCTCAACTCAATTTCTACCATTATAAACGTGGATACCGCCGTGGAAGACGTGTTCTCTTCGCCCTACGATCAAACAAAAGAACAGCTTCATCTGGCGATTGAAAGTTTGCGCGAGAGGCAGGAGAGCCAGATCATCAATAACGATGATTACGGTCTTTTAAAGAATATTCCCGCCGCCCAACACATAAAACCGGGAAACAAAGCGGGTTCGCCAATGCCCGATGATATGGACGAATTGATTTCAAAAGTGTGGAAAGAACCCGCGTTCTTTTTGGCGCACCCGCGCGCGGTCGCCGCTTTTCAGCGGGAATGTACGCGCAGGGGCGTTCCTCCCTCTACCACGTCGCTTTTTGGCGGCACGTTCATTCTGTGGCGCGGCATTCCAATCATACCTACGGATAAATTGTTTGTGGATGGCTTAAAAAATCCAAAAAGCAAAAGCGGAAAAACCAACATTCTGTTGGTGCGTACCGGAGAGGCAAAACGCGGAGTAATCGGCTTGTATCAGACAGGTTTACAGAACGAACAGGGAAGGGGACTTTCCGTGCGTTTCAGGGGAGTGGACAACAAGGGACTCGCTTCGTATCTCCTGTCGCTGTACTGCTCAGCCGCGATTCTCGCCGATGACGCGATAGCCGTGCTTGAGGAAGTGGAAGTAGGTAACTACTATGATTACACCTAACGATTACGGTCTGCCTGATCCAAAAGAACTTGAACAATGGGCGTTACCTTATTTTCCCGAATTTCAGGAAAGAAAGACCGATGACGCCGAGGCAGCGTATTCTCCCGTCGTCGCGCCGTATACCGGCGCGTCTGTCGTTACGCCTTCCGAAGGGGGAAAAAATTCTCCTCTGGGAACCGGCGGTTTTGACGTAAACCGTATCCGTCAGGATTTTCCCATCCTGAGCGAAAAGGTAGCGGGCGGCAAACAGCTCATCTGGCTTGACAACGGCGCGACAACGCAAAAACCGAATGCGGTTATAGACCGTATTTCGTATTTTTACAGACACGAAAATTCTAACGTTCACCGAGGAGCGCATGATTTAGCCGCCCGTTCCACGGACGCTTTCGAGGCGGCGCGGGAAACCATCGCTAAATTTTTAGGCGCTCCTTCAAAGAACAATATCGTGTTTGTGCGCGGAACAACGGAGGGGATTAACCTTGCGGCGCAAAGTTATGTAAAACCCCTGCTGGGTCCCGGCGATGAAATAATACTGACCCACCTTGAACACCACGCCAACATCGTCCCCTGGCAGATGATAGCTCAGGAAACCGGCGCGTTGATTAAGGTCGCTCCCGTTGACGATACGGGACAGATTATTTTGTCCGAATACGCGCGGCTTTTCTGCCGCCGCACAAGGTTTGTTTCGGTAACGCACGTTTCAAACGCCCTGGGAACAATTACCCCGGTTCGGGAGATGATTCAAATCGCGCACGGTAACGGAGTACGAATCCTTGTTGACGGGGCGCAGTCGGTAGCCCACACGCCGCTGAATGTCAGCGAATTGGACGCGGATTTTTTTGTGTTTTCGGGGCATAAAATTTTCGGGCCTACGGGTATAGGCGCGCTGTACGGAAAAGCGGACGCTCTGGAAGAAGCCAAACCGTATCAGGGCGGGGGCAATATGATAAAGGATGTAACCTTTGAACGCACGGTATACAATCCCGCTCCCTCAAAGTTTGAAGCGGGAACCGGCAATATTGCCGACGCGGTCGGTCTTGGCGCGGCGCTTGATTATGTTTCCGGCATAGGAATCGCGAACATCAGCGCCTATGAACATGAACTGCTTGATTACGCTACCCGCGAACTCAAGCGCATAAACGGCCTACACCTTATCGGCACCGCCGCGGAAAAAGCGAGCGTTCTATCTTTCATACTTGATAACGCGAGCGTGGAACAAGTCGGCAAACATCTTGCGAGCAAAGGCATCGCCGTGCGCGCAGGACACCACTGCGCACAACCGATTTTGCGCCGCTTCGGTCTGGAAGCGACAGTACGCCCGACCATCGCCTTTTACAACACGGCCGAAGAAATTGATAAATTGGTAAGCGCAGTTAAAGAAATTGCGTTGTAAAAGGATCAAAGAAGAACCTCACGCAGAGGCGCATCGAACCTTTGGTTCGCAGGCGCGGAGGATGCGGAGTTTCTGTCCGTTAGATTCTCGTTTTACTTAGATATATTTTTTTAAACGAAGAGCATGAAAGTATAACGATGATATTTCGAACAACAACTTTGCGTCCTCCGCGCCTCTGCGAGAAATCTTTGGGAATAAAATTTAGGAGTATTGTGTGGAAATTGATCATGAGATAGAACAAATCGCCGCTGAGTTACTGAGCGATTTTCAGAAGAAGCGCGATGTCGCGAAACAGCCGATTAAATCGGTCATAGTCGAGATAATCGGCAAACTGCAACATCTTTTGTTCCCCGGAATTTTTGAGAGCGTTTTAACAAGCGGCTCCGTAAAAAACAAACTCAATGTTATGTTGGAAGAAGTTTCCAATGATTTAGCCGCGCAGACAAGATTGGCTTTGCGTTATGATCTGCGGTACAAGGACACGGAGCAGGGCGAGATTGATAAAATAGCGTGGGATATAACGCGTCAATTTATATTGAAGATTCCGACTATCAAAGATTTTTTGGAAAAAGATATTGAGGCGGCGTATAGCGGCGACCCCGCCGCGTACAGTAAGGCGGAAATCGTCATATCATATCCGGGTATTTACTCCACGATGGTTTATAGGATAGCGCATGAACTGTATCTGTTGTCGGTGCCGCTCATACCAAGAATTATGAGCGAATACGCGCACAGCGTTACAGGCATTGACATTCATCCTGGCGCGGCGATAGGCAAGTATTTTTTTATCGACCATGGTACGGGCATTGTCATAGGCGAGACCGCTATTATAGGGGACAATGTAAAATTGTATCAGGGCGTTACGCTTGGCGCATTGTCCACGAAAGGCGGCCAGAGTATTAAAGGCGTTAAACGTCACCCCAGTATAAGCGATAATGTTACGATATATTCAGGCGCTACCATTTTGGGGGGAGACACGGTTATCGGCGAAGGCGTGGTAATCGGAGGAAACGCTTTTGTTATACGGTCCGTTCCGGAAAAAACCCGAGTCAGCGTAAAGAATCCCGAATTACAATTTAAGAGCAGCGGTAATATTTCCACCCACATGGAGTTAGATCAGCTTGATTTTTGGCATTATGAGATTTAAGATGTGTGTATGGATATAAGCACGATATGCGTACACGGCTGTAAAAAAAAGTTTGACACGACCGGAGCGGTAGCCGTTCCGATTTTTGCGTCGGCTACTTTCGCCCATCCCGGCGTAGGGCAGAGTACCGGCTTTGATTACTCCCGCTCGCTTAACCCTACCAATGTACATTTGGAAGACACTGTCGCCGCGTTGGAAGGGGGTAGTGAAGCTGTCGCGTTTTCCTCGGGTATGGCTGCGGTTTCGGCATTGATGGAACTGTTTTCGCCCGGCGACCATATCATCGCTTCCGACGATCTTTACGGCGGCACTTTCCGTCTTTTTTTACACATATCCCAAAAGAACGGAGTAAAAGTCTCTTATGCCGCCGCTTTGGAGGATATAGAAAAAGAAATAACCCCGGCTACAAAGGCCGTATTTATAGAAACCCCTTCCAATCCGATGATGCGCGTAACGGACATGGCGGCGGTCGCGGCCGTCGCGCGAAAGCATAAATTGCTTTTTATTGTTGACAATACGTTCCTTACGCCGTATTTTCAAAAGCCGTTTTCTCACGGGGCCGATATTGTTCTGCACAGCGGAACAAAATATTTAGGCGGACACAACGATACTCTGTCCGGAATGTTGGTCGTAAAAGATTCAGTCCTTGCGGAAAAACTTAGGTTCATCGTAAAAACCACCGGCGCGTGTCTTTCGCCGTTTGACGGTTTTTTAATTATTCGCGGCATAAAAACTCTTGCCGTCCGTATGGAACGCATGCAGGAAACCGCCTTGAAAATTGTTCAATGGCTTTTGGAACAAAACGCGATAAAAAAAGTATATTATCCCGGATTAAAGGAACACCCCGATTATGAAATATCATGCCGGCAGACAAGCGGTTTTGGAGGAATGATTTCGTTTTCAGTACGGGACGGAAAAACGGCGGAAAGAGTACTGGAAAACGTAAAAGTTATTAAATACGCCGAAAGTTTAGGCGGAGTTGAAAGCCTAATTACCTACCCGATGCTTCAAACCCACGCCGACCTTCCCGAAAGCGAACGAAACGCGCGCGGCATAAATGAGTGTTTACTGCGCCTGTCCGTTGGATTGGAAGCCGCGGAAGATTTAATCGCGGACCTTAAACAGTCATTTATATAATCGTATATGAAATATAATTTTAACAAAATAATAGACAGGAGCGATTCCTACAGTATTAAATACGAGCCTACTTGGCGCGGAAAACCCGTGGACGTACTGCCCCTATGGGTTGCCGACATGGATTTTGCCGCTCCGCCTTGCGTGCAAAAGGCGTTTATCCGCAGGGCAAAACATGGAATCTACGGGTACTCGGAACCGGATGCGGCGTATTTTAATGTTATGCGCGAATGGTTCGAGAATCGCTTTAACTGGTCCCCCCGGCGCGATTGGCTGACCATTACTCCCGGAGTGGTAACCGCCCTGTACATCGCCGTCCGTTCGTTAACGGAACCGGGGGACGGCATTGTTATACAACAGCCCGTGTATTATCCATTTGAATCAAGTATAAAAAAAACCGGACGGCAGTTGCTTGTGAATGAACTTGTGTACAGTGACGGACATTACGGTATAGATTTTCAGGATTTTGAAGAAAAAATTAAACAGGCTAAAATGTTCATTTTATGCAATCCGCACAATCCCGTAGGACGCGTTTGGAAGCCGGAAGAGCTTACGCGCATGGGCGAAATATGTCTTCGCTACAACGTCATTGTTATCGCCGATGAAATCCACGAGGATTTTATTTTCCCCGGCCACAAACATATCGTATTCGCCGGATTAAATCAGGATTTCGCGAATATAACGGTTACCAGCACTTCCCCCTCAAAAACCTTTAATCTCGCCGGATTAATGAGCGCCAATATTTTTATTTCCAACAAAGAACTACATAATAAATTTAAAGAGGAATATGCGCGTTCCGGTTTAAGCCAGCCGGGCGTAATGGGGCTTATCGCATGTAAAGCGGCATATCAAGACGGCGCGCGGTGGCTGGAACAGCTTATAAACTACCTTTACGGAAATGTCTTATTTCTAAAAGAATATCTTTCCAAACACATTCCCAAAATTAAACTTGTTGAGCCGGAGGGAACATATCTTGCGTGGCTGGACTGTAGCGCGCTTGGAATTCCCGCTCAAAAAATTGACGAAGCGATTACGCATAAGGGAAAATTATGGTTGAGTTCAGGACTTTCGTTTGGAAAAGGCGGAAATGGTTTTGAGCGTATGAATGTGGCCTGCCCTCGTTCCGTACTGAGTAACGCGCTGGAACGGCTGAAAAATGTTGACTGGGAAAACGCGGGGAAGGAACGATGATCGTTGTTAAAGATATTTCCAAAACTTACGGAGCGGTTACCGCGGTAAAAAAAGTCGATCTTGATATTTCTCCCGGTTGTATTTACGGAATCATAGGCAGAAGCGGAGCGGGGAAATCAAGCCTTTTGCGGGTAATGAGTCTTCTGGAAACGCCGGATACGGGCGAGGTGTACTACAACGGACAGCGCGTCGATACCCTGCGCGGCTTGTCTTTGCTTGAACGGCGCAGAAAAATGGGAATGATATTTCAGAATTTTAATTTGCTTGGATCGCGTAACGCGTCGGGGAATATAGCCTACCCTTTGGAAATCGCCGGTCTTTCCCGCAAACAAATAGATAAGCGTGTTGAAGAATTATTGGAAATGGTTGATATCGCCGACAAACGCAAGGCGCGTTTGCGGGAACTTTCCGGCGGACAGAAACAGAGGGTGGCTATCGCCCGCGCTCTGGCTGTAAATCCCGAAGTGCTGTTCTGCGATGAAGCGACCAGTTCTCTTGATCCGCAGACAACAAGATCGATACTTGCGTTAATCCGCGATCTGCATCAGCGGCTAAAAATCACCGTGGTACTGATAACTCACCAAATGGAAGTTATACGCGAAATATGCCATGATGTGGCGGTAATGGACGGGGGAATTATTGTGGAAAGGGGAAGTGTTGCCTCGGTGTTTGAATCGCCGCAAGCCTCCGCGACAAAGGAGATGATTCATGCCTAAAGAAAAAATTTTGGAAGTACTGTCCATGTTGCCCATGGCGACATTGGAAACGGTATACATGACTTTTGTATCAACCGTTTTCGCCTGCGTCCTCGGTTTCCCGTTAGGCGTGTACCTTTTTGTTACCTCTCCCGCCGGACTTGCCCCCCGCGGCGTACTGTATAATGTGCTTTCCCGAATCGTCAATATATTCCGCTCCCTTCCGTTTATCATCCTGATGATCCTGCTGATACCCCTGACGCGGCTTATCATAAGAACAAGCATAGGTCCTACGGCGGTAATTATCCCTCTTTCAATAGCCGCCGCGCCCTTTGTCGCCCGTGTCGCCGAATCCGCCCTATCCGAGGTTAAAACCGGGGTACTTACCGCCGCCCGCGCGATGGGCTCGACCGATTTTCAAATCGTCCGCAAAGTGTTAATCCCCGAAGCCATGCCCGCTTTGGTTTCCGGCCTTGCCCTGACCATCATCAATTTAATTGGCTATTCCGCAATGGCGGGTGCGATTGGCGGCGGCGGCTTAGGCAGTCTTGCCATAAACTACGGCTATTACCGCTTCAGAACAGATGTAACTATCGGTGCGGTTATTATCATACTGATACTGGTGGAAGCGGTGCAGATTATAGGGACCGCAATCAGCAGAAGTTTATTGTCAAAACGGTAGTACGAGAATTCTGCCACAAACTTCATTGATTTTTTGGTAAAAATGTGTTATATAATATGCATAAGCTCGTAGCGGTTCGCTGCTGCGACAAGGGGGGCGAAAGCCCCCCTGAATTTTAGGAGAGACTATGCCAAAGCAACGTGTTATCGCCTACATCGATGGTTTCAATCTTTTTTACAGTTCTCTCAAAGGAACCAGTTTCAAATGGCTTGATTTAGTTTCCTTATGCGAATTCATGTTGAAACCGGAGCAAGAGCTAATTTCTGTTAAATACTTCTCGGCGCTTGTCGGGTCGTTCAAGGGGGATACCAGCCGTACGGATAGACAGCGTTTCTATCTGGAGGCTCTACGCACAAACCCGAAGATGGAAATTAAGCTCGGGTATTTTTCGACACATCGAATTAAAATGCCGATAGCAGATGATTTCTACGGTGGAAAGATTACACTTGTCGATGTGATCAAGACAGAGGAAAAGGGAACCGATGTCAACCTTGCCGTGCAGATGGCCGTCGATGCGGTAAGGGATGAATTCGACTATGCCATGCTTTTTTCAAACGATAGCGACATGGCATACGCCGTCCAGATAGCTTCACGTGAATGTAATAAAAAGGTGGGCTTGTACATAGCTCGCAAGGCTGTGTCATTCAAGGTACTACGGGAAAATGTATCTTATATACGTTCAATTACACCGACAATCTTGTCTGCGCACCAGTTTCCTAATGAAATCAAAACGCAGAGCGGGCATGTAATTAAAAAGCCCAAGGACTGGTATTAAATTCCATGTATGTGTTGGTTAATAATTTCCAGTTAATTTGCTAAATTCCATTGACAGAATTATCGTTTTTTTCTATAATCCTATTAAACACATAGGAAATGTGTGTATACTATGAATAGGAGAGGTACTATGAAAAAATTATTCAGCCTTCTGATTGCGGGCGTACTGGTTTTGGCTATTAATTACAATGTTGAAGCCAAAGGTAATACCGATAAATCCGGTTCCGTTCTTTCGGTAGGGGCTACGCCGATTCCCCATGCGGAACTGCTTTACCTGGTCAAAGATGATCTTGCGGCGCAGGGAATTACCTTGAAAGTGGTGGAATTTACCGACTATGTACAACCAAACATAGCGGTAATTACCGGAATCTTGGACGCTAACTTTTTCCAGCATATTCCTTATCTGGATTCCAATGCTGAATGGTCGTCGAAACTGGTTTCCGCTTTCGGGGTGCATGTGGAACCATTTGGGTTATACTCGTTAAAATACAAAAAAATTAGCGATTTACCGAATGGCGCTACCATTGCCATACCCAATGATCCATCCAACGGAGGCCGGGCGTTGCTTCTGCTTCAGGCAAAAGGGCTTATAACTCTTAAAGCCGGGGTAGGACTGACGGCCACTTCCCGCGACATTACCAGTAATCCCAAAAATTTCCGCTTTAGGGAACTTGAGGCCGCTCAGCTTCCCCGTTCCCTGCAAGACGTGGATGCCGCCGCGATAAACGGCAACTATGCGCTTGAGGCAGGTCTTAATCCGGTTAAAGATTCCCTTATCATTGAAGGGGCGGATTCTCCCTATGTGAACATCGTAGTAGTGCAAAAAGGTAATGAAAAAGATCCTCGCGTTATTGCCCTGAAAAACGCCCTTCTAAGCAAGAAGGTAAAGGATTATATCGATAGTCACTACGGCGGCGGCGTTGTGTCTGTTTTTTAAAACGATAAAAAAACGCACGGCGTTAAGCCGTGCGGATCATTAATTTCTCGTAGCATAAACACAAACAAATATGGTATAAATAGATTATATATGAATATTTTAGACCTTGTCGGCAACACTCCTGTTATTGAATTAAAAAAAATATTCAATGCGGCAAACGGAGTTTCCTTATTCGTAAAAGCGGAGTATTTTAACCCGAGCGGTTCCGTTAAAGACCGCGCCGCGAAAGCCATGATCCTTAACGGCATTAGCTCAGGTACGCTTACAAAAGATAAAATAATTTTGGACTCCACAAGCGGCAATACGGGTATCGCTTATGCCATGTTTGGCGCGGCGCTCGGTTACCGTGTAAAATTGTTCATGCCGGCAAACGCCAGCGAAGAAAGAAAAAAACTTATACGCGCTTACGGCGCGGAGATTATAGAAACAGACCCGCTTGAAGGCTCTGACGGCGCATACCGCATTGTAATGGAGCTGGCCAAAAAGGAGCCGGACTTGTATTTTTTCCCGAATCAGTACGACAATTTTGAAAATCCGCGCGTACATTATGAAACAACGGGAGTAGAACTGTATAACCAATGTAAACCTACTCATTTTGTCGCCGGAACCGGCACTTCGGGAACATTTATGGGTGTTTCCAAACGGCTTAAGGATTTTGATTCGTCAATCCGGATCATGCTAATGCAGCCTGATTCGCCGTTTCACGGACTTGAGGGAATGAAGCACATGGAATCAACTATAACGCCAAAAATATTCGACAGGAGCATTGCCGATTTGCACATAACGGTTAAAACGGAAGACGCTTACAAAACGGCGCGACGGCTTGCCGCGGAAGAAGGCATATTTGTCGGAATAAGCTCCGGGGCGAACGTATACGCCGCGATGGAATTTGCAAAAACGCTGTCAGCGGGTTCGCGGGTAGCTACAATCCTGTGCGATAACGGTAATCGCTATCTGTCACAGCCGTTATGGAGAGACATATAATGTTACGGCTTTCCTCTGAACTTGAAAAAAATGTAAGGGCAGACGGAGAGACCGCTTATCCCAACGAGTGTTGCGGCGTTTTAATTGGTGAGATTGATAGTGAGGGAATTAAAACAGTCAGGAGTACGCTAACTATTAACAACGCGAGTGAAAACGGCGAACAATACCACCGCTTTCTTATAACGCCGGAAGATATGATGAAAGCGGAACAAACAGCAAGAGCAAAAAAACTTGACGTTATCGGTTTTTATCACTCCCACCCAGATCATCCGTCAGCGCCGTCAGGTTATGACAAAGATCACGCGTTGCCTTTTTACTCTTATGTGATTGTGTCCGTGGATAAAGGCAATGCGCAGATTCTTACAAGCTGGGAGTTAACGGACGATAGAAGTGATTTTACGCCGGAAAGAATAAATTAAGCCGTTAGTTCGTTTAGCGCTTGTTTTAATTATTGGGTATAATTCCAATTGCCGTTTGTAAGGGTATATCTCCCGGCTTTTAATTGGTTATTGACATAAAAATAATCAAAACTATTACAATTTTGGAAAGCGCCTCCATAATCATCCCACCATGATATTACAAATCTTCCTATCGTTATATTTACTAAAATATTTTGACCATTTGCCGCAAATGCGTACGTACCTAAAAATGCGACACTTTGAGGTATAACAAGCGTCGATATTCTATGTCCATAAAACGCATATTCACCGATATATCTTATTGACGAACCAAGCGTTAAACTTGTAATCCGATTATCGTTGGAATAATTTCCATTACAGGTAAATGCGGAGTTGCCTATATATACCACGCCGTTTCCTATTACAACATTTGTCAATAAATTACCGTCAAATGCCCTATTGCCAATAAATGTAACGCTATTAGGAATTGTTATAGATGTTAATCTATTATTGGCAAAAGCATAATGATCGATTATTAATACGCTTCCCGGAATAGTTAAAGATGTAAGCTGATTATTTGCGAAAGCGGAATTGCCTATATATTCAAGATTTCTGGGTAAAGCGATAGATGTAAGCCTGTTGTTGTCAAAGGCGCTATTGCCTATATGTGTAACGGTTTCAGGTATAGTCACGGATGCTAATTGATTTTGCATGAAGGTGCCGTTACCGATGAATGAAACCGTTTTTGGTATTACAATACCGGTTAAACCTTTATTACGAAATGAGTTATTATTTAACCGGCTTACGGGTAAATTAAATATTTTTTCCGGTATGATAATATCTTTTGCCGCCCCTTTGTAATTCATTATTGTCATTGTACCATCTTCATTTCCCTGAACGTCAAAATCACTCACATTTTGAGCAAAAGCATAAATAACCAGAAAACTGAAAACCGCTCCAAAAATAATTTTTTTCATAAAAACTCCCTACATCTTTAAAGTAATACCTGTTTCTATTCTTTATGTCAATATATCCCTCTTAAAATTTTTAATAATTCAAACGCCATTGCACATAACTGGAGATAAGCGGCGTTTTAATGGCGGATATCTATTTGTATATAACATAAAATTGTGAGAGTTTTACATCGGACCGCGTTGTTTTAACGCAAAATTAGATAATGTGGCATATTTAAAATGAAAAACGGATATTGACCATTCCTGCTATTGTATTATAAAATCCTACTATAGATATATGAATAATAGAAATAATTAATAATGCTGAATAAAATATGTTAGAGGAGGTTTTAAATTGATAAAAGTTCTCATTCCTTACGCGCTTAGGGCGTTTACTGAGCGCAATGCGGAGGTGGAAGTAAAAAGCGGCACGGCAGGCGACGCGATTAACGCGCTTGCAAGCGCCTATCCCGCGCTTAAAGCCCACCTGTTCACCGAAGACGGTCAACTTCGCGACTTTATCAACTTGTTTGTGGACGGCGTAAACATAAACAGTTTGCAGGGACTAAATACGCCGGTTGCAGATAACGGCGAAGTGATGATAGTCCCCGCCATCGCCGGCGGTAGTGATGGCGATAATATCGGCGATAAAATCGGCGATAATATCGGCGATTTTATCGGTACGGAGCTTACCAATGAAGAAATCGCGCGTTACAGCCGCCATCTGCTTTTGCCTGAGATAGGCGTTGAAGGGCAAAAAAAATTAAAGGCGGCTAAAGTCCTAATTGTCGGTACCGGCGGGCTTGGGGCGCCGCTCGCCCTGTACCTTGCGGCGGCGGGCGTTGGAACAATCGGGCTTGTGGATTTTGACGTGGTGGACGAATCAAATCTTCAACGGCAAATTATTCACAGCACCCGCGACGTTGGCAGACCCAAAACCGCGTCCGCAAAGGACAGAATCAAGGGGATAAATCCGCTGATCAATGTGGTGACTCATAATGCGATGCTTACAAGCCGGAACGCTATGGAACTTTTTGCCGATTATGACATTATCGCGGACGGAACCGACAATTTTCAAACGCGCTATCTTGTAAACGACGCTTGCGTATTTTTGGGCAAACTCAATGTTTACGGCTCCGTGTTTCAATTTGACGGTCAGGCGAGCGTTTTCGGCGCAAAAGAAGGTCCGTGCTACCGTTGCCTTTACCCCTCCCCGCCGCCGCCCGGACTTGTCCCTTCATGCGCGGAAGGCGGGGTTATGGGCGTATTGCCCGGTATCATCGGAACAATTCAGGCGGCGGAAACAATCAAGCTCATAGTCGGCGGCGCGAAGCCGTTGATAGGGCGATTGCTCTTGTTTGACGCATGGCGAATGGCGTTCCGCGAATTAAAACTGGAAAAAAATCCCGACTGCCCCGTATGCGGAAAAAATCCTTCCATTCATGAACTTATTGATTATGAACAATTTTGCGGCTTAAAAAAGAACGCCGACAGCAAGCCGATAGATACCATTTCCGCCCTAGATTTAAAAAAACGCCTTGATAACGGAGAAAAAATTCAATTTATAGATATTCGCGAGCCTCATGAACGCGCCATTGTAAAATTTCCAAATGCTATTGTAATACCTCTTGGCCAACTGGAAAGGCGTATGGAAGAGTTAGATCCGTCCGTAGACGCCGTATTTCTCTGTAAAATCGGTCAACGCAGTATTTTAGGAATAAGAGCGCTACAGGAAGCCGGTTACAAAGGAAAACTGTTGAATTTGCAAGACGGCCTTAACGCATGGGCAAGAGATGTTGATAAAAGTATGCCTATTTATTAAGATTTTTGCTTATTTGCGACGTAATGGCTAAATACCCTATCTTCCTTACAAATATGATTAATCCACCATTTTTTTAGAAACTCCAGAAACTCCTGAGGGTCTTTATTCCAAATACTGTCCTTACTTGTTTGGGACAGCGCTCCCGTCAATTCTTTGTGCAATATACGATGGTTTTCCAGATTGGGATAGCCGCATTTTTTAAGAAAATCTTCTTCAATCTCAAAATGGATGCGGGTATATTCATTAACCATGCCGATTACAGGGCGTAGCATCTCATTTCCATGCTTGTTTTGTATAGCGTAGCATAGGGAATTGATGGTGGAAACAATCCCACGGTGCTGTTCATCGACAATCGGTATTCCCAGATCGTATGAAGGTTCCCAGACAATAAGAATATTGTGGTTCAGCATACTTAACCAAGCCTCATTCGCGGTTATTTTATCGGGCATTTTTCCTCCAGTGCTTTCAGGGTAAACTTCTTGTTGTTGCCTGTCAAGACGGATAAAAATATATGTATTAGTAAAAAAATTTTTTTTTATTTTTTTACTTGACAAAAATTTAAAAAAGGGACATAATTTATTGTAGGGGGGAAAAATTATGCCAGCAAAAAAAGCAGCGCCCAAAACAGCGGCGAAAAAAACCACAGCAAAAGCGAAAGCAAAAAAAACGACAAAGAAGTAAGGTACGAATGCTATCGGTCTGCGAATGGTATTGCCATCGCAGGCCGATATGTTTTTAAGTACTTACCACCCGTGTAGATGCGGTGTACATCCTATACCGCCTGGATTCCGTAGCGTCGTCAAGAAATTAGCGGCACTTTGATAAATAAATAGTTTTTTACATTTTAAAATTCTTTAAAATAATAATAAAATAGCATATTTTTTAATTCTCCACTTATCGTTTTTAACGGTTATTAATAAATTCATGATATGTCATATAAAAATATATTTTCCATACCGGTTTCCCACAGACATCAAACCTCGATGAGGAGCAGATTTATCGTTTTTTCTTCGGTTTTGTTTCTGCTTATTTTTATAATTGGAAGTTCGGCATTTATTATGTTAATGGGAAAGATACAGTATAAGAACGCCGGAAATGAATTAATACAGACTATTGAAATTGAACGCCTTAAACTTGAAGCGTTCATAAACAGCGAAATCGCCATTGCCGTTAAAATGGCGGATTCTCCTTTGATAAAGCGGTATTTTCTTAACCCCACAGACGATGAATTGCGAAAATCCGCCTTTGAAGAAATAGCCGGATACCGTAGGGCATTTACCGGAAATAACGTGTTCTGGATAAATAATACCGACAAAAATTATTATTTTGGCGATGAATATATCTACACATTAAATCCGGCTGAATATAGCTCGGACTGGTATAACGATACTATAAAAAAATCCGATGCTTACAGTTTGATGGTTAATTTCGATATTGGAATAAAAAAAATCATGTTATGGATTGACGCTCCTGTTTTTGACAATAAACATAAACCTATCGGCATTGTTGGAACCGGGGTAAACCTGTCTGATTTTGTCGATATCATATACCAAAACTACCGAAGACCCGCGGAACTGTATTTCTTTAACGATTTGGGGGAGATAACCGGAACAAATGATATCGGCATTATTGAAAACAAAATAAAAATAACCGAATCGGTAGGTCTAAGCGGAAACAAAATTCTTGCCATGTCAAAAAAATTAAGATTTGATGAAATTAAGTATTTCCAGTCAAAAGACAAGCAACAAATAATCGCGGTCGGCTCAATTCCGACTTTGAATTGGCATGTGGCCGCCGTACGTTCTTTTTCGATTATAGACTCCCTGCAAACAGGCATGACGGCCCTTTTCGGCGTTATGATGATGGTTATTTTTTCCGTCTTTGTAGTTTTCAATATATTTATTATTGGGATGTTGGAGCCGCTCAATCGTATGGTAAAAAAAGTAACCCAAACATTATCCGACTGGGAAATAAGACCCTATGAGGAAAATCATAAACGCGATGAAATCGGAACTCTGGGCGAATTTCTTAATATGACCATAATTGATCAGCTTACGGGTATTTACAACAGGCGGTATTTGGACGGATATCTGAAGAAAATAATCAGATATCTTTCTCGTAATGTCGCCAATTTTAGCCTTTTGATGATAGATATAGATAATTTTAAAAAATACAACGATACTTACGGACACGATGTCGGCGACGACTGCCTTAAAACAGTCGCATCCGCTCTTTCACAATGTATAACAAGAGATGACGATTTTATCGCTCGGTATGGCGGAGAGGAATTTGTCGTTGTTTTGCCGAATACCGACAAGAACGGCGCTCAGGTGGTTGCGGAAAAAATGCTGGATAAGATACGTGAGTGTAATATCCCCCACAAAGCGAGTGAAACTGCTAACTATGTAACTGTTTCTATCGGAGGCACAACCGGTATCGCTAAATATTTTCATAACGGAAACGATTACATAAAATGCGCCGATAAAGCGTTATACAAATCTAAAAATAATGGACGTAACAGATATACGTTTGAAAATTTTGAAAATTGCGAGGTTTCTTTTCAATAGATACTTGAAAACATAGTAAACCTATGGTATAAAGAGGATAATTATGGTTACAGTAAGAATGGACTCGCTTATCAAGTCCATAGCCACCGCCTTGGATATTGTGGAAGGGACCCTTTTGGGGGCCAGTCCCAATCACGGTAAACGAATTGCCGTTCTTTGCGCCAAAATGGGAATGGTACTGGGAAAAACCCCGCAGGAAATTACAACCCTTGCGATTTGCGCCCTGCTTCATGACAGCGCCCTTACCGAATATATTCTTTCCGAGCAAAAAGACGGAAACCGTGACATGGCGATGAAAAAGCACTGTGAAATCGGTCAACGGAATGTGAATGATCTCTGTTTTGAAACAAATGTAAAGGATTTTGTTCTATATCACCATGAACGCGCCGACGGTAACGGACCGTTCGGCATACGGGAAGGGGAAGGCCCCCTTGAAGCGGAACTTATTGCCATCGCCGATTCACTTGATGTTACCTATCATTTTCAAAGGCTGGAACCTGAACAATTACCCGTTATCCGAGATATAATAACCCAGGAAATCGGAAAACGCTACAGTAAAAAATCTGCGGAACTAATGCTGGAAATTCTCGATTGGCCTACGGTTCAATCCCTTAAAGATGATGTCATTAAACAAACCGCATTACAGGTTTTGTCTCCTTGGAATGTAGATATTCAAACGGAAACTATTTTTGGCTTATCCAATTTTATAGCCAGGATTATCGACTACAAATCTGATTATACGGAAAAACATTCAACTCAGATTGCCAATAGGGCATGGTTTATGGGGAAGTACTATAAATACGAGCCAGAAAAACACGCGCAACTGTATCTTGCCGCATCTTTGCACGATCTTGGTAAATTGGCGGTTCCCATCGACATTCTGGAAAAACCGGGTAAACTTACCGATGAAGAATTTAAAATTATTAAAGAACATGTTCACCTGACATGGGAACTTCTTAATGATGTTGAAGGATTCGAGACTATATGCAAATGGTCGTCCGAGCATCATGAAAAACTTGACGGTAGCGGTTACCCCTTCGGAAAAAAAGCTCCCGAACTGGATTTTAATTCCCGTTTGTTGATGTGTCTGGATTTATACCAGGCGATAAGCGAGGAAAGACCTTATCACCCAAGACGCAATCATGCGGATACGATGAAGATACTCTATGAAATGGTTGATACGGGAAAAATAGACGGCGATATAGTCAAAGGCATGGACATCGCTCTCGCCCCCTATGACGGTAATGACTTACCGCCTCCGGGTAGTGATAAGTAGAGTATATGGAAACAACGGAAAAACAAAATTTACAAAAACGCTCATTCCTAATCGGTGGGATGTTTTGCGTAAATTGTCAGAATCTTATTGAAAAAGAACTGAAAAAAACAGCGGGCGTTCAAAAAGCGGCGGTAAATTATCGTACCGGACATGCGGCTGTTACCTATGATGACGCGATAATCGGCTTTGATAAAATTTCTGAAATAATAGAAAATTTGGGTTACAAGGCGCTGGAAGATAGCGGTAAAAATCATGCTTTGAAAGGCAAGACAATCCCGCAAATTATCGGGACATTGGTGATTATCCTTGCGCTGTTTGTGTTGATACGCGCGTTTGGAACCGGCAAACTTGCCGCCGCTTTTCCGCTTGCGCGGGAGGGCATGGGTTACGGGATGTTGCTTGTCATCGGTCTTTTTACGGGTGTTCACTGTATCGCCATGTGCGGCGGGATTAATCTTTCGCAAACCTTAAAAAGGGAAGTGGGAGAAGGGAATAAATTAGCAATTAACAACGAGCAATTAGCGATTAGGGAAGATGGAACGAGGAAAAATGGTGTTTATTCTTTACTTCTGCCAAGTATTCTCTACAACTGCGGACGGCTTGTTTCATATACTGCGGTGGGAGTTCTTGTCGGCGCTTTAGGTTCGGTAATTACCCTGTCGGGACGTTTTCAGGGAGTGATACAACTCATCGCAGGGGTCTTCATGGTGCTCATGGGAATCAATATGCTGGGATTGTTTCCGTCTCTCAGGCGTTTCATTCCGCAAATGCCCGCTAAACTCCAAGAAGGTTTAGTTTCGATATTTACAAAAAAAAATAACAAACAAAAAACGGAACACGGACCGCTCGTTATCGGTTTTTTGAACGGGTTTATGCCCTGCGGACCTTTACAGGCAATGCAAATTTACGCGCTCTCTACCGGAAGCCCCATTCGAGGCGGTATTTCAATGTTCCTGTTTTGTCTCGGGACGATTCCGCTGATGTTCGCGTTGGGGGCGGCGAGCTCCGCATTAAGCGGCGCGAAGGGACGTACATTTTCCCGTCGCGTTATGCAAATAGGGGCGATTCTTGTCGTCGCGCTGGGACTTGTCATGTTCTCCAACGGTTGGAGTCTTTCGGGATTTTCCACTCCGCTTGACCGGGTGGCTTTTTTCAAACCTTTTTCCGCAAAGAATCCGCCTGTTCCGGACATTCAAGACGGCGTGCAGATTATCAATTCAACTCTGCAACCGAACCGCTATCCCGCGATAACCGTTAAGCAGGGCATTCCGGTACGCTGGACCATCAACGTTCCGCCCGGCAGTATCACAGGCTGTAACAACCGCATGATCATCCGCGAATACGGCATACAGTACACCCTTAAACAGGGAGACAACGTTATTGAGTTTACCCCTACTAAAGCCGGCAAGTTCCGCTATTCATGCTGGATGGCGATGATAAAAAGCACCATTACGGTACTCGCCAATGGAGAAAGCGCCGCCGATATACGCGAGCCGGATACAACGCCTAAACCGGCGGGAGCGCGGATACCCGCGGATACGGTCGCCGTCGCGCGAATAGTTGATAGAATGCAGACCGTTACTATACGCCTTGGCGATAAAGGCTTTGAACCCGCTATTATCGTTATGCAAAAACAAGTACCCGCATTGTGGACAATCATCATTGATTCCGTTAAGCCGGGCAACAGCGGCATTGTCTTTCCTATTTATTACGCCGTAATAGAGACACAACAGGATGAGAATATGCTACGGCTTATCCCAAGCGAGGATTTTGAATTCTACACGGCGGATAATGCCTTTTTTGGTTACGTGAAAGTAGTGAACAATATTACCGACGTGAATGTTGACGCGATAAAAACGGAGGCGGCAAACTTTGAAACTCTTGTTTATCCCGAAGCGTATTTTGAGAATGCCTACGATGATTATTAATTATAAGGAAATTGTATGTTGACTGAAACTTTATCCGTTGGCGGTATGCACTGCGCCGCCTGTTCCGCCCGCGTTGAAAAGGCGCTGCGTAAACTTGAAGGCGTAGAAAACGCCTCGGTAAACCTTGCTACTGAAAAGGCAACTATAGTTTTCAACCAACAAACCTTGCGCCTTTCGGCAATCAAGGAAGCGATTATCAACGCCGGTTACGAGGTTATTGAAACTTCAAAAAACGCGTTGGACGAAGATAAACTCCGTAAAGAAAAAGAAATTAAGCTCCTGTGGACAAAATTTATCATTGCCGCGGTATTGGCTATTCCCCTGCTGTATATCGCCATGGTTCCCATGATTAAGTGGATCGCTTTGCCTTTCCCCAAAGCCTTGTCCCCGATGAATTTTCCCCTTGTTTACGCCCTAGTGCAACTTGCGCTGGTCATCCCCATTATAATCGCGGGCAACAGATTTTATACGGTAGGTTTTAAAAATCTTGTGCGCCGTAGTCCAAACATGGATTCGCTTATCGCGATTGGAACCACGGCGGCGGTAGTTTACAGCGTTTACAATCTGTTTCAAATTACCGTCGGTAATCATCATGCGGTTGAATCTCTTTATTTTGAAACCGCCGGAGTGATTATCACCTTGATTCTTCTTGGCAAATCCCTTGAAGCGGTATCCAAAGGCAGAACAAGCGAGGCGATAAAAAAACTCATGGGACTGGCTCCAAAGACGGCAATCATTATCGTCAATGGCAAAGAGAAAGAAATTCCCATTGATGAAGTAGTACCGGGCGATATTATAGCGGTGAAGCCGGGCGCGAAAATCCCCGTGGACGGAATTGTAACGGAAGGGCAAAGCGCGGTAGACGAATCCATGCTAACGGGGGAGAGTATGCCTGTTGACAAAAAAACGGGTGATTCGGTTTACGGGGCGACCATTAACAGTAACGGACATTTTTACTTTAAGGCGGAAAAGGTGGGGAACGAGACCGCATTGGCGCAGATCATCAAATTGGTTGAAGACGCTCAAGGTTCCAAAGCGCCTATTGCGCAAATGGCGGATATTGTCTCCGGTTACTTTGTACCTGTTGTCTGCGCCATTGCGTTTGTCGCGGGTATCGCATGGTTCACCGCGGCCTACTCCGGTATTGTTAATTTGCCGAATGGAAAATCTATAACTGAATTCGCCCTTACAATTTTTATTTCAGTATTGGTAATCGCCTGCCCCTGCGCCCTCGGTCTTGCCACGCCCACGGCGATCATGGTAGCGACCGGTAAGGGAGCGGAAAACGGCATTTTGATAAAAGGCGGCGAAGCTTTGGAAACGGCTCATAAAATTCAAACGATTGTGTTTGATAAGACTGGAACTATTACCGAAGGCAAGCCGGAAGTTACGGATGTAATTACGGCCGCAGGAATTGAAGAAAATTATTTTTTACAAATGACGGCTTCCGCTGAAAAAGGAAGCGAACATCCGCTTGGACAGGCGATTGTACAAAAAGCGCGGAACAAAGGGCTTACGTTATTTAATACCGAAAAATTTTTGGCGGTAACGGGCAGAGGCATTGAAGCAACCATTAACGGTATTTCGCTTTTGGCAGGTAACAGAAAACTTATGGATGAAAAAAACATCCCCCTTACCGAACTTGAATCCGCTTCCGACCGCCTTGCAAGCGAGGGAAAAACGCCGATGTATGTAGCGCTGGACGGCAAAGCCGCCGGGATTGTCGCCGTGGCGGATGTGCTAAAACCTTCCAGTAAGGCGGCGATTGAGAGACTCCGTAAAATGGGAATAGAAACCGCCATGATTACCGGAGATAATAAAAAAACGGCGAACGCCATCGCCAAACAGGTGGGGATTGATCATGTGCTTGCGGAAGTTCTGCCGCAGGACAAATCCGCCGAGGTAAAGAAATTACAAGATGAAGGGCATAAGGTAGCCTTCGTGGGAGACGGGATCAATGACGCTCCGGCGTTGGCGCAGGCGGACATCGGGATTGCCATAGGAAGCGGGACTGACGTGGCGATTGAATCAGCCGATATCGTGCTTATGCGTTCCGACCTGAACGACGTTCCCACGGCTATCAACTTAAGCAAACGGACGATCCGCAACATTAAACAGAATCTGTTTTGGGCTTTTGGCTACAATGTGCTGGGTATTCCCATTGCCGCCGGTCTTCTGTACCTATTTGGGGGACCGCTTCTAAATCCGGTTTTCGCCGCCGCCGCCATGAGTTTGAGTTCCGTATCGGTATTAACCAACGCGCTCAGACTGAAAAGATTTAAAGCATAATATAGAAATAAATGAAAATAATATCATAATTATGTCTATCGGTTCCACGGAAAATTCTTCCGATCGATACTTGACATTTTTTAATTTATATCATAGTATTCATACGTATTTAATAGGAATTAAAAACTTTAATTCCATATTTATCAAGGGGATGTATTATGGTTAAAATCGCTACAATTGCCGGATCGGACGCTTCAGGGGGCGCAGGTCTTGAAGCGGATTTAAAAACATTTGAGGAATACGGCATTTACGGAATGACGGCGGTAACCCTTATCGCAACTATGAATCCGGAAAATAATTGGTCTCACGGCGTATTTCCAATTGAAGAAAAAACGCTAAAAGCTCAATTAGAGACAATATTTAAGGGCGTTGGAGTTACGGCGGCAAAATCGGGTATGCTTGGAACTTTTTATGCGGTTGAATTAACCCGTGAATATATAAACGCATATAAAATTAAAAATTATGTGCTTGATCCTGTAATGATTTGTAAAGGTAATGATGAAGCGTTGAATCCCGAATTGAATCAATCAGTGGCTGAAAAATTACTTCCTTTAGCGAATGTTGTTACGCCGAATTTATTTGAAGCGGGACAGCTTTCCGGCATAAAGGAAATTTCATCTATTGAACAAATGAAAGAGGCGGCAAAAATAATAACGGAAAAAGGAGCCGCTAATGTATTTGTAAAAGGCGGCTCAAAATTGCCTAATGCGATAGAAGCAGTTGACCTTTTGTATGACGGAAAAAATTTTAAAATAATAAAAGATCGTCTTATAAAAACAAAATGGGTCCATGGGGCGGGTTGTACCGTATCAGCGGCAATTGCCGCCGGATTGGCTTGCGGGCTTTCAGTTTATGACGCGGTTGTTTTAGCAAAGAAATTTATCACTTTAAGTCTTAATGGAAGTTTTGCCATTAACAAATGGGTCGGACCCGGAAATCCGACAAATTGGAGGAAAAATAATTTGTTTTCATAAACAAATAAAAAAACATGGGACGCGCATACAACAAAAAAAACAATTTTAATAAGAAATCTCATTTAGGGAATGAGGACTCCTCTCTTGATATTGCCGAACTGCTGGAAAAAACGCATTTTGAAACGATCATGGCCTTTTCTGAAGCGCTGGAAGCCAGGGACCAGTATACCGCCGGACATTCGCGTCGGGTTATGGAATATTCCAAAAGCATCGGTCTACGCATGAAATTGGACAGACAAGATATTGAAGATCTTAAAAGGTCGGCGTTATTGCATGACATAGGAAAAATAGGAATACCTGACATGGTTCTTAAAAAGCAAACAAAATTAACCGATGAGGAGTATACCATAATTAAATCACATCCCGAAACAGGAGCCTCTATTCTTAAATACATAAAGTCTTTTAAAAATTTAGTACCTGCGGTATATCATCACCATGAACGATTTGACGGCGAAGGATATCCGGGTGGCGTTAAAGGTACGGCAATTCCCCTGCACGCGCGAATTATCGCCATTGCGGATACATTTGACGCTATGACATCAAGCAGATCGTACAGGAAAAAAGCGCTTTCTTTGAGGACGGCGTTATCCGAACTTGAGCAGAATAAAGGGATACAATTCGATCCTGATATTACAAATATTTTTATCGAAATATTACAGGAATCGCCCTATTACTTTTCCAGGTTTAGAGAGCCTGAATATTATCTGTAAATATTTTTTATATTGCTTTGCCCTTGTATTGAATATCGCGTATTTTACCTGTGGTGGTACCCATTGGGCAAATGGTACACCACATTCGCGGCGTAAAAAGAATTCCGCAAATCACCCCTATCGCGGTGGCTGTTTCCATAAAAACTAAAATTGTAAAACCGATTCTGTTAATATCACCTTTTGGAATAACCCATATCATCAACCCTATAAATGAACCCATCATCAAAATCCATAATAAGAATTTAAACCCTTTTTTATGCATTATGGAAGGGCGTTTCAGCGAAAAAAAGGCAAACGGATGCGTAACCAATCCAAGAAATGAACCTCTTGGGCATATTCTGGCACAGCTCATTTTTCCCCAACCCGCCAAAGCGATGATAATCGGCGTAAACATACAAACCAAGCCATAAAGCCCGAAAGGATGCCAAAAATTGGCAATTGTCATCCATGTTATGGTGATTATCCATGACCAGCCCTGCCATGAGGCTGGCCAACGCTTGCCGTTTACTACTGTAGGTTTAATTTTATGTGTTAAAACTGCCATATAAACTATCTCCCTATAATCTTACTAAACATATATGATTACAGTATATTATAATACGATTTGAGCCGCTAGTCAACAAATATAAATATTTTTTAAAACATACTTGACATATATGTTTAGTATGTGTTAAATTCATAGTAAACACATAGGTTTAATGTGTTAATAAATATGGAGGTTTGTCTCCGCATTGCGGAGACCCTTATTAAACTAGCCTGACCACTAAAACGTATAAACGTCGTTTTATAGATGTGGTTATTGTTCTATACGTTTTAGTGGTCAGGCTTAAAAGGAGGTTTTCAAATGAAAATCAGATTATGCGGAATTCTCATTTCTGCGCTATTGTTCGGTTTAACCGTAATAACGCCTGTCTTTGCCAAAGGCGGAAACGAGGCTACCGGTTCCGGGAAAAAGATTGTCGTGGCGGATGCCAACTCGACCCACCACCTCGATCTCTATGTAGCCTACGAAAAAGGTCTCTTTTCCAAACGCGGTCTTAATGTGGAAATTCAACAGACCAGTTCCGGCGTAGCGGCGGTGGTCGGCGGCGAAGCCGACATCGTGTTCAACTGCCCTACCGGAGTTATCACCCCGATTGCCAAAGGACAGAACATCATCATTATCAGTCAGGTAAAAATACCCTGTACTTCGGTATTGGTGGTTCCGGTGAACTCTACGGTAAAGAAACCGCAAGACGTAAATAAACTACAGATTGCCGGACTTTCGACTACCTGCTGCGCGGTTATTGCGATTAGAGACGCTCTTAAAAACCAGTACAATACTGAATTTGAACTTGTAACTCTCGCCCCCGGTGCGGCTCTTGCAGCCCTCGAAGCGGGAAGCGTTAAAGGTGCGATTCTTGAGGAACCATTTGTCGCCGAGGCTCTGCTCCTTAAAGACGCTCAGGGCAGAGCGAAATATAAAACCGTCTTTGACGGAACATCAGACGCGGACGGCGACGGCAAAGTTGACGCGAATCTCGCGGGCGTTAATCCGCCCTGCCGCACGATCAACGCCAATACCAATTTTGTCGCAACCAGAACTGATGACGCCAAACTTTTTATTCAGGCAATTGACGAAGCGAACAAGATAATCCGCGCCAATCCAAGCGCGCCTGACATTGTAGCCATTGCCCGTAAATATGTAAATGTTTCCGAACAGGCAATCATCAACAGTAATCCAAAACTTGGCTTCCAGATTAAACTTGATACCGCAGGTCTTAAAGGTTATGCCGACGCCCTTGTAAAATTGGGAACCATCGACAAGAACCCCGGCGACGCGCTCTTTGCGCCACAATTCAAGGGAATCACCTGGTAGCCATGCTACCCGGTAGTTCGTTGTTATGATTGAAACTTACGAAACAAGGGGAATCCGCCGCATCTTTTTGGAGATCGGCGGATTTCTTAAAAACTCATTAGGGAATTTCTTTTCTCTGGAATTCCTTACCGTACTAATTCCATTACTGTTGATATGGGAATTCTTTCCCCGTTGGAAGATACTTCCCGAAGCGCTTATACCGAGCCTTTCCGTTGTGGCGCGGCGTTTCTGGTTTATGCTTTTACATAAAAAACTTGTATTACATATACTCATAAGCCTGGGACGTTTCTTCGCGGCATTCGGAATAGCCGTAGCGCTGGCGGTTCCTCTTGGGCTTCTCATGGGCTGGAATTTAAAAATACGCGCCTATGTGCTTCCTCTCTGGCAGATACTTTCTGCAATACCACCGCCAGCATGGGTTCCCATGACCATCATTTTTTTCGGCATAGGGAGCAGAATGCACGTATTTCTCATGTTCATCGGAATTTTTTATCCTGTGCTTTTCAACACCTATCAGGGAATTAAAGATACCGACCCCCGCTATCTTGCCTCTGCGAGGGTATTCGGCGCAAGCGAATTTACCCTGCTTCGCAAAGTATATTTTTGGCACGCTTTCGGCTCTATCATTATGAGCCTGAAAACCGGCGTTGCTATGGGGTTGGTAATGCTCCTTATCGGCGAATCCTACGGCGGACGAATGGGAATAGGCTATCTTCTCGGTCAGGCAAAGGATTACTTCGTCATTCCTGAAATGATGGTCTGCATGGTAATACTCGGCTGGATAGGCTGGTTCCTTATCGAAATTCTTAAATACATCGAAATCAAACTTGCCGTATGGAAAGTCGGAAGGTAGGGGAAACGGCATGATACAAGCAAAAAGCATAAGCAAATTTTTTTCGGTGATAAATGAAAAGGGTATAGCCGAAGGGCTTACCGCAGTTCTCAATGTTTCGCTCAATATCCCCGACGGAAAAATCGTATCCTTCCTTGGACCTTCCGGCTGCGGTAAATCAACATTTCTGGAAATACTTGCCGGACTCCAGCCGCCTACTGACGGAACCATACGCATTAACGGCAAACTGGTTCTTGAACCTCTGCCGGCAACCAGAAAGGAACAAATAGAATACAAACGCCGCTATCGTTTTATTTCACCTCTTGCAAACGGCGTATTTCGGGATCAGCCAAAACATGATATAGCAATGATATTTCAGGACTATGCGGTATTCCCCTGGATGACAGCTTTGCACAATGTGGAATTCGCCCTAAAACTGCGGAACGCCGGGCGTAAAGGAAAGGAAAAACTAAAACGCTCCGAGATAAGCGATAAGGCGCTTTTTTATCTGCAAAAAACAGGGCTTGGCGGATTTGCGAACAAATACCCGTCCCAACTTTCAGGCGGTATGCGCCAACGCCTTGCCCTCGCAAGAGCGCTTTCGGTAGAACCTTCTATTATATTGATGGACGAACCTTTTGCCGCCGTAGACGCGCTTACAAGGGAAAAATTGCAGGACGAACTTTTACGCCTGTTATCGGAACGGAACGACCAATCCCCATTAACCGCAATTTTAGTAACCCACGAAGTACATGAAGCGGTCTATCTTTCCGATGAAGTAATTATTTTTTCTCCCAGTCCGGGAAGCATACGCAACCGCATTCCTGTTAATGTGAAACGTCCACGAGCAAGAACCGACCCTGAGTTAATCGACATTCAGGATCGTATTTTTGCAATGTTCCAATACGACCTCAATCAAGAATCGGAGTATTCGATATAAGGAATTAGCAATGAGCAATGATAGGAGAATATATGGGAGATAATATGACGGAACAAAATATTTTCAATTCTGTTAAGGCAGAGAGCCGGGGGCATGTGTACAACGGCATAATTGAAGTGCGGGGTAATACGCCGCTGGTTAAGCTTTCAAAACTTGGGAGGGAGCTTTTAGGTAGAGATCTGCCGGGGACAATACTTGCCAAAATAGAATCATTTAACCCCATGAACAGCGTTAAGTGCCGTATCGGAGCCGCCATGATCGATGCCGCAGAAAGGGACGGCAAACTTAAAAAAGGCGGCATTGTTATAGAGCCTACATCAGGAAATACAGGCATTGGTCTTGCCTTTGCCTGCGCCGCGAAAGGTTACAAATTGATTCTTACAATGCCTGAAACCATGTCCGTTGAACGGCGCAAACTCGCGCAAATGCTCGGCGCGGACGTTGTACTCACTTCGGGCAAAGACGGCATGAAGGGAGCGGTACGGAAAGCGGAAGAACTCGCCGCACAGATTCCCAACAGTTTTGTTCCGTTACAGTTTGAAAACCCAGCCAACCCCGAAGCGCACCGCAGAACCACCGCCGAAGAAATATGGGCAGATACCAAAGGAGAGGTAGATATATTTGTCGCAGGTGTAGGCACTGGCGGCACTATTACCGGCGTTGGCGAAGTTCTAAAAGAGCGAAAGCCCGATGTAAAAATTATTGCAGTTGAACCCGACGCATCTCCGGTACTTTCAGGCGGTTTTGCGGGACCTCACCGCATTCAGGGTATAGGGGCTGGCTTTATACCCAAAGTGTTAAACCGTTCAATCATTGACGAAATCATCAGAGTAACCAACGAAGACGCAATTATTACCGCCCGCAAAGTCGCCCGCGCCGAAGGCATACTAGTCGGCATTTCAGCCGGAGCCGCCGCATGGGCGGCATTGAAAGTCGCCTCGCGTGAGGAAAACGCCGGAAAAAACATAGTTGTTGTTTTTCCCGATTCCGGCGAGCGGTATCTTTCAACACAACTTTCGGATTTAGAAAATTAGATTGAGGAGAAAACGAAAATGAAAAAAACGACAGGTTTCCTGACAGTTGCGCTTGCTACGTTATTGGCTTTTTCCTGCGATAAACTTGATACGATAGGATATTATTCTATACGCAGTTTTGGCGAACTATTAAACAACTCTCCGCAACCTGTGTCAAAAGATGATATAAACCAAGGATGGTCTTTCGCCGCTCCTGACAACAGCGCACGTTTTATCTGGAGTCATAACTTTGCGGAAAGTCCCCGTTTTGATGTGATGTTGGAATTTGACGCTACCCCCTTTATCGCCGCAGGACTTGACCCTGTATTACTTCCCGAAAATTTTTACTTCAACAGGGAAAGTAATTCGCTCACTGTGGGAACAAAGTTAGGTACAGAACAATTACAATATGACGGCGAAGCAACGCCGCTTGCTTCATACGAGCGAATAGTAAAACTAAAACGACAGTCCATTGGTTATCATGGAGCGGCTGATCATTACGGAGTAAGCGTGGGAAACGGCAATCTCTTTGAATGGGCAAAAGATTTAAAAACCAATGATAAAGATATTGTCTTTGTACTTAATCCCGAACCTTTTATTGCCGCCGGTACAAACCCTGACCGTATTGAAGGTTGGTTGTTTACCAAAGTTACGGTAGACGACGAGAACGGCAGACCGGTACAGGTAGATAAAATACTGAAACCTTTTAATTTGTTATAAGCGGAGAATGTATGAATTTTTTTACAAAAAAAATATTTAAATATAAAAAGATAATAACGACGCTTGCCGTTGCCGCTGTTTTTGCTTTATTGTTATTAGCGGCCTGTTTGTCAAAGCGGGCGTTGGAAGACGCGCCAATTATTACTTCCGCAACTCATCAACATACCCTGTACAACGGCAGAGGACAACCCATCGAAGCAAATTCAAAAAAAGGAGCACCGCCGCCTGTTATTACTTACTTCCGCAGTGAAGAAGACCTCCATGCCGACAGAAACGGCTCGTCTGAACCGCCTGTCGAAGTTGGCGACTACTATGTACGCATTAGGCGTCCGGCAGGTAATGGCTATAAGGCGGGGAATGACATTACGGTTGAATACCATATTCAAAAAGCCCTTGTTACCATAAGCGCCGAAGAAAGACAGGAATTCATATATAACGGAAAACCCAAGCCGGTTGTTTTTTCCATAGACAAGAATGTAGAGCCGGGTGTTGCGTATTATCGCTCTTCTTCCAATCAGCCTCTGAATGGACCTCCGGTGGAGCGCGGAATTTATCAGGTAATCATTTCTTATAACGGAGACGCGCATCACATGGGCGCTTCAAAAAAAGTTGAACTGGTAATAAGATAGTCCAATATTGATTTTAAAACACTTACAATTTTTACCTATTTAAGGTATAGTCATAATAGGTTTAAAGTGCATTTTGCGGTTCGGTATATTCTGAAAAGGCTCCTCTTTCTTATACCGGTACTTCTTGCGGTATCGGTAGTGATCTTTTTTCTTATCCGTCTTACGCCTTCTGACCCCATCGGCTCCATTACAAGCGGACGGAGAATCAACGATGAAACGCGGGCTTCTCTGACCGCGCAGTACCATTTGGATAAAAGTCTTCCCCAACAATACGTTATTTGGATCAGTAACGCGATAAGGGGAAATCTGGGGGACAGTTTCAGACACCGACAGCCTGTAGGCGCTCTCCTTTCCGCAAGGCTTCCTGTTACGATTCAGCTTGTTTTGATGAGCGCCCTGTTCGCTATTCTTCTGGCTGTTCCCGCGGGCGTTTTAAGCGCCGTAAAAAGGCACACGGCCATTGACCGCATTATTTCGGCATTTATGATCTTTTGCGTGTCCTCGCCTGTTTTTCTTAACGCTATTATATTGATGTTGATCTTTGTTTTTAAACTCAGATGGTTTCCGGCGTTTGGAGCCGGACGCGGTTTTACGGAAAATCTCTATTATTTATGCCTTCCCGCTTTTGCCTTAAGCCTTAATTTGGTAGCCCTCATAGGTCGCATAATCCGTGACCGCATGATTCTGGAATTTAAATCCAATTATGCCCTGGCTCTTTCCGCCAAAGGAACGCCTTTTCGCCGTATCGTGATGACCCATTGTTTTAAAAATACTTTGATTCCCGTTATCACAGTCGGCGGTGTGCAAATCGGTGCCATGGTTATAGGTGCGGTACTGGTGGAAAATGTTTTTGCTCTCGGCGGAATTGGCGCTTTGTTGATTGAGGGGATTCAAGCGTCGGACTATCCTGTTGTACAGAGCATAATGTTGTTTCTCGTTGCCCTGTTTCTCATTCTCAATTTGATAGTGGACGTGGTCTACTTTATCATTGATCCCAGAATTCGGGCTTCCGGCAACACTGGAAAAACTTGAGGAGCGGTTATGAACAAACATATATCTTTGCTCCCCAAAAAACTTTTCTCCAACAGCGCAAAAAAAACCGAAGGTACTTTTTTTACGGTGCCTTTCATAGTTTCAGGAATTCTCCTTTTCCTTGTTATCTTGTGCTGTATACTTGCCCCTGTTTTAGCGCCTTACGGTGAGTCCGAACAGGATTTGTCCGCTTCCCTTGCGCCGCCATCGGCGGAACATTTGTTGGGGGCGGATAAAATGGGCAGGGATCTTTTTTCACGGCTTTTATACGGCGGCAGGGTAACCTTAATTTCCGCCCTGGGGGTGGTAATTCTTTCGGTAATCATAGGCGCGCCGTTGGGGCTATTCTCTGGATTTTACGGCGGAAGATTTGATTCCGTCGTGTGCCGTTGTTGTGACGTGCTGTTGTCCTTCCCCTCATTACTGCTTGCATTCCTTTTTGTAACCGCCATGGGGCGGGGAATAACAAGTGCGGTTATGGCGTTGGGAATTATTTATGTGCCGATGATTACCCGCCTGATTAGATCGCTCACCTTAGTAGAAAAAAATAAAACCTATGTGGAAGCCGCGGAGTCAATTGGCTTTTCCCGACCGTACATTTTGTTCCGCCATATTCTGCCAAACTGCGTTTATACAATGCTGGTACAGCTTACCCTCGATCTTGCTTACGCGATTCTCGACCTAGCCGCATTAAGTTTTATCGGTCTTGGAGTAAGCCCCCCCACCGCCGACTGGGGAGCCATGTTGCAGGAAGGCAGAAATTTTTTGCTAATTAGTCCGCTCCTTGCCCTCGCTCCCGGAGCAGCCATTGTTGTTACGGTAATTAGCCTGAACATTTTCAGCGACTGCATAACACAGTACCTCGACCCACAAGGGAGGGTTCTTCCTTCTTTTGAGAAGATTGAAAAACGCAAAGGCATTATCGGGAGTGAAGTTAATGGAAACTGATTGCCTCTCGATAGAAAACCTTTTCTGCGATTTCCTTACCATTGAAGGGATCGTGTATGCTTTAAGCGGAGTGAATCTGCGATTAAAACGCGGGGAAATTCACGGTCTTGTCGGAGAGTCGGGATGCGGGAAGAGCGTAACATCCCGCGCCATTCTTGGTCTTGTTGATAAAAAGCATACCCGCATGAGAGGGGTTATCAGGTTTGACGGAAAAAATCTTTTATCTCTGCCGGAAAGGGAAATGCGTTTTATCAGGGGCAAACGGATTTCCATGATTTTCCAAGACCCCCTCAATTCCCTTTCGCCGCTTGAGACCGTTGGCAGTCAGATTGAGGAAGCCATGACAAATCATTTGGATTTAGATAAAGCGAAACTACGCCACCGTACTGCTTTTCTTTTGGAAAAAGTAGGACTTCACCCCGATACAAGCCGACAGTACCCTTTTGAACTTTCCGGCGGAATGCAGCAACGGGTAATGATAGCCCAAGCGATAAGCTGTAACCCTGAACTGCTTATCGCCGATGAACCGACTACCGCCCTTGACCTTACCATTCAGGCGCAGGTATTGGATATTCTTAAAAGCTTGCAAAAAGAACTTTCCCTTACCGTACTGCTTATCACGCACAACTTCGCTCTGGTTACGGAAAACTGCGACAGGGCGTCGGTAATGTACGCGGGGCGCATTGTCGAGACCGCTCCGGCAAGAAGCCTCATTGAATCAGCCGCGCATCCTTACACAAACGCATTGATCAACTGCATACCCAGATCAAGTACCGCCGGGAACCGTCGGGAAAAACTTCCGGTAATTTCAGGCTCACCTCCAAGACTCTACGCTCCGCTTGATGGGTGTCCATTTGTCCTGCGTTGCCCGAAAGCGGATAATGCTTGCGCTCAGATGCCGGCGGTTACGGATCTCGGTGAGGGAAGAGCGGTGTGCTGTCACCATAAGGGAGACGCATAATGTTAGAAGTCAGGGACTTGAAGAAATTTTTTGAGTTAAGCGACGGACGGCGTATTCGGGCGGTAGACGGGGTATCTTTGCAGGTTCAAGAGAATGAAGTCTTAGGGATAGTCGGAGAGTCCGGTTGCGGCAAGTCTACGCTGGGTCGGCTTATTCTTCGCCTGATTGAGCCTGACGCTGGGAATGTGTTTTTCGGCGGCGAAGAAATCACCAGTCTTAGCCGGAACGCTTTACGGCTCAAACGCAGGGCGATGCAGATGATTTTTCAAAATCCTTTTTCCTCTTTTAACGCCAAGATCAGCATCGGCGGAGCGCTTATGGAAGTATGCCGTTTTTATGGCATGAGTATTCCCGAAAGCTGCGAAAAAATTGATCGGCTGTTAAGTGATATTGGCCTCTCCGGCGACATGCTTAACCGCTGGCCGCGTGAACTTTCAGGCGGACAGCTTCAACGCCTTGCCATCGCAAGGGCCATCATCGGGGAACCTTCCCTGCTTATTGCCGATGAACCTCTGTCCGCCCTTGACGTATCGGTTCAGGCCCAACTTCTCAATCTGCTTGACGCTCTCCGCGCCAGCCGTTCCATGGCGATGATTTTTATTTCACATGATATGACCGTTGTGGAATACTTCTGCGACAAGGTCGCGGTTATGTATCTTGGCAAAATAATGGAACTTGTTTCCGCGGCTGAATTGTCACATAACTCCATGCATCCCTATACCCGTTCCCTTAGGGCGAGCGCGCCGAGGCTTGATGTTTTTAAGGACTCCATCAAAGAAAAGATAGCTCCGCCGATCAGTGGAGAAACGCCGAGTCTCCAATCGCCTATTAAAGGTTGCCCTTTTGCCCCGCGTTGCCCCCAGGCAATACTCCGTTGCGCCGAGATTTTACCGGAACTTAGCGAAGTTTTGCCCGAACATTGGGTACGCTGTCATTGTTTAACGGATTTCACAAAATGAGCGTTTTTCTTGAGAAAATTCTATTGATATAATTATCAGTAAAAAGTAAAGTATTATACACAATGCAAATTTGTGATGTATACGTCATTTCATAATATTATTAACCTCTTTACTGCGGCAAATAATATAAAGGAGTTTTTCTATGTCTGATATCTCTGAAAAGAAATTGGGGTTACCGAGCGCGGTGGCGGCTTGCGTCGGCTTAATTGTTGCGACAAGTTGCCTGATGTCCTTGGGAACCGGTATGGGACTGGCTGGAGACTGGTTTATCCTCGCCATGTTCGCCGTGGTAATATTGAATACGTTTATGGCAATATCGTTTAAGGAATTAAACTGGATGATGCCGCATGCCGAAGGAGGGCTTGCGCAATATACCAAGGTCGGTATGGGTTCCGTTCCCGCTATTATCTCTACGTCATCGGCTTATGTGATTGTAAATCTTTTAGCGCTGTGCGTTGAGTTTTCATTATGCGGAATGATGGTCAATCAAATCCTGCTTCCGAGCGTTCCATCGACAGTCATCAGTGTTGTATTAATTGTTCTGCTGACAATTGTTAACTACTTGGGCGTTGATATTTTCTCAAAGGTTCAAAATATAGTCGTAGCTTTACTGCTTCTTTCAATGCTTGCTATGGGAACGATTGCCTGTCTCGGGTTCGGCACCGGAGAAATTGTCGATAGAGCGGCGCAGGAAACTCCTCCAGCCGCCTCGTTTGGCGGGGCGATGGGATTGACGGCTCTGGCTTTCTGGTTGTTCATAGGCATTGAGTTTGTCATACCGCTTACAAAGAGCGTTAAAAATCCGCAACGCAACATTGGGCTGGCGATGGTTTTGGGGGTGTTGGTTATTTTTATTGGGCAGACGATTTTAGGACACGGAATGACGAAATATGTGCCGTATGCCGATCTCTCGGACGGCGATAATCTGCCGCATCTTCTGTTTGCCGAAAATCTCCTTGGAAGACCGGGCGCGATTTGGATGACAATCGTGACAATGTTTGCCAGCGTCAGCACCGCGAATACCCTGTTCGGCACCATTCCGGGAATTGTATCCGGTATGGCAAAAAACGATATGATGCCGATAATTTTTACCAAGAAAAACCGTTTCGGCACTCCGGTTGTCGGTCTCTTCGCCTTTTCAGCGATTGTTTTGATTGAAATTCTAGCGAAATTTGCCGAATCTACCGGACTTGTCAACATTCTGCTTGCGGCCTCGTGTTTTTGGCTTACATCTTACATATTTGTAAGCATCACGGTATTGAACCTGCGCAAACGGTATCCGGGGCATCCGGGCAGGAGTGATCGTCTTAAGCTTTTGGGGCTTCCGCAAATTATTTGCATTATTGGCGACATTTTTATGATTTGGAATATCGCCGAAGGTGCCGATCGGATACTAATCTATAAAATATTTTTCATTATTTTGGCCGTACTGATAGTTTACGCTGTTGTCTGGACAAAGTTTGTCAAGAAGATTCCCATGTTCAAAGGAGCTTCTTTAGATGATGTTTTGTACAGCGAGCATATGCCCCATTAACGGGTAGTAATGTCGTTAGGTGTAATTATTACGAATTAAAATAAAAAAGAATTTGATACCTTACCGTCCTGTTGACACGGATTAAAAGTATCTCTACAATAAATTAAGGAGGATATTATGAAGAACATAAAGGAAGTATACAAAGATTTTTATACGGTTGACGATGCCATCAACATGGATCTTGAAACGGTGAAAAATCTTCAAGAGACTTATTCTAACAAGCTCAAAGTGGTGCTGTCCGGAGGCAAGTATTTCACGAAGGCGGAGAACGCGAATTTTATCGATCATGCGGGAAACAAGTGGATCGATATGATGGGCGCGGTTGGGGTTATGATCGTTGGAAACAACAACCCCTTCATTTGGGAGAATATTGAGAAGATATTCAAAGCGAAGTCATACGCCATGGGCGCGGTTTCCTATCACAACATCGCCGCCGCATTTTACCGTAACCTCGCTCTGACCACTCCCGGTCAGGCGCTGACCAAAGTCCAAATCGGCGGCGGCGGCGCTGAGGCGGTTGAGGGCGCGCTCAAACTCTGCAAAATCGCCAAGCGTAACGATCCCAAAAAGACCAAAATTCTTTCCACCCTGGGCGCGTTCCACGGCAAGACGGCGGGCGCTGTTTCCCTGGGCGGCAAGGACACTTGGTGGGCATATCAAGGCCGACTGCTCCTCGATCAGGTAACGCATATTAAATTTAACGATGTTGATGCGTTAAAAAAAGAACTCTCAAGCGGCATCTACCAGGGTTTTATCATGGAGCCGATTCAGGGTGAAGGCGGCGTTAATGTTGCCACCGATGAGTTCATTAAAACCGCGCGGGAGTACTGTACCAAATACGACACCATTTTCGTTGCCGACGAGATTCAGACCGGCTGCTGCCGCACCGGCAAATTCTGGGCATGCGAATGGTGGGACATCATTCCCGATGTTATGACCTTTGCCAAAGGTATCTCTGGCGGCATCATACCGCTTGCCGGTTTCATCGCCAAACCTGATATTTACGATGCCGCTTACGGCATTCCGGAAACTTGTTTCCACCACACCGCGACTTACCAGGGCAACGCCTACGCCTGCGCCGCCGGTATCGCCGCCATTCAGTTCATGATCGAAAACGACCTCGCCGCCAAAGCGCGGGAAAACGGTAAGTTCATCATGGATTCGATGAACGAAGCATGGAAAAAGTACCCCGGCATTATCAAGGATGTGCGCGGAAAAGGATGTCTTATCGGCGTGGAATTTGAAAACATTCCGGATGATAAGAAGGAAAAATACGGAGCCGATTTCTGGTCCCAACCCTGCGAGCTTTATTTCTCTGAGCAATTCCGCATCCAAATTATGCATTCCTTCAACAATCCGAAGGTGTTCCGCTGGCTGCCGCCGCTCACCGCTACAAAAGAAGACCTTGAATATGCGCTTGACGCTTTTGCCAAATCCGTTGAGTATGTATACGGGCTTTCCAAGAGTTGAGAGGTATTATAATGAAGAAATTATTTTTTATCGCCATAACATTGTCGCTTATTATCGGTTTGAGTTTTACCGGATGCGCCAAATCAAAATCCAAAGGCATTACTTTTACCGTGGCTCTGAGCGAGGACATCAGGGCGGTGGACGCTGGAGTGGCATGGAACTATGTTACTAATCAGGTAACCAATCAGATCACCGAGGGACTGGTAACTTTTGACGCCAATAACAATATTATTCCGGAACTGGCTAAAAGCTGGGATCAGCCTGACCCTTTAACCTATGTCTATAATGTCAGGGATGATATTGTTTTCTCGGACGGAAGCAAAATGACCATGGACGACGTGCTGTTTTCTTTTGAAAGGTCGAAAGACCCCGATGGCGGAACCTACTTTTCTGATTTCTTCGACGATGTGGAAAGTTTCTCAGTTAACGGTTGGCAGTTCACTATTAAGCTTAAACAACCATCGGCGGTGTTCAAGTATGTTCCGGCAATCGGCGCGGGACGGATAATCAGCAAAGCCTATTATCAAAAGCACGCCAATGATTTTGGAACTGCGGCGGGAGGCATTATTGCGACAGGCCCCTTTGTTTACGAGAAATGGACAAGCGGACAGGAAATAATATTAAAGAAAAATAAAAACTACTGGAACAAGGAAAAACTGGCAGGCAATATTATTGACACTCTGGTTTTCAAAATTATTCCCGAGGACACTTCACGGGTAATCGCGCTCCAAACAGGAAACGCCGATTTCTGCGCCAACCTGCCGCAGGATATGCTGGATAAACTAAGCGCGGATCAGAATCTAACCTTTACCAGCGTGGACTCCTTCAGCCTTACCTACGTTGCCCTCAACACGCAACGCGCCCCCATGAACGATATAAACGTACGCAAAGCAATTTCAAGGGCGATGGACATTCCCGAATTCCAGAAACGCATTATTAAGAGCGCGGGGAAAGCGGGAACCGTTTTACCTTTCGGTCAGGCGCTTTACGGCGATAACGCCGCCAAATGGCAGCAGTATTTAAATAATACTCAGGGTTACACTTACGATTTAACCGCCGCAAAACAGTATCTTGCGAAATCGGCGTATCCCAACGGTTTTAACTGCGACTTGATTGTAAGCGAAAATTCCCTTGCCAATCAGAGGGCGTTGTATATCCAGGAGTCCCTAAAGGCGCTTAACATCAACGTGAATATTAAAAAAATGTCAGGCGATGAACAGGATACCTACCAGATGGGCGGCGTTCTGGACGCCAACGGCAAACGTGACTACGATATGTTAATCGGCGGATGGGAAGCGGATTATCCCGATCTTAACGGCAATATCGAGATCATGTTCGCGGAAAGTCAGGCCGGAGAAGACGGTTACAATGCCGCGGCTTACATTAATCCGACAGTTGACACAATGATCGTACAGCAGAGGACTACTATAGATTCCGCCAGCCGTTTCGAAATTCAATCTAAAATGATGGATATTGTAGTAAACGACGTTCCCTATATCGTGTTTGACTATACTTCCCGGCAGAGTGTTATAAACAAAAAATATACCGGCCTTGCCGTTTCTCCTTCGTGGCTGTGGGTGCTTCCCGTACAGAACGTCCGCACCGCAAATTAATGTCTTTTAAAGAAAGCCGTAAAAGCCAGATGTGCCATGTATATATCTGCTTTTGCGGCTCCTTCAAACGGGGAGTGCATTGAAAGGAGCGGTACGCCGAGATCAACGGTGGGAATATCAAGGTTTGTGAAAAACCGCGATAGAGTCCCACTGGTTCCGGCGTCAACCTTTCCGCCTTCTCCCGTCTGCCAAATTATATTGGCTTCTTCCAGAATTTTAACAAGAGCGGTAACAGTTTGGGTGTCAGCGTCGTTTGTGTTCTCTTTTCCCTTTTCTCCCCAATAACGGAAAAGTACGATACCATGGTTTAGTTTTGCTTCCCCATGTTCATCAAAAACTTCTTTATATAGAGGATACCAACAGGTATTAACATCCGCGGAAATGCAAAACGAATTTGAAAAAATTTCGTGCCCCACCTCGGACTCTCCTACCGCTTCAACAAGTTCTTTAATAAAGCAGGGGAAAAAACCAGACTTTATTCCGCTAATCCCAAAAGAGCCTGTTTCTTCCTTGTCAGCGAGAACCAAACATGATGTGTATTCAGGCTCGGTTACGGAAAGGAACGCGGTAAGTGCGGGGTAAGCGCATGCCTTGTCATCCTGACCATAGCCACCTACCATGCTCCTGTCAAGTCCGATGTCCGAAGCGGGGAATGCCGGAACCACACAAATCTCCGCCGAAACAAAATCTTTTTCGGTAATACCGTATTTTTCATACAGAAGCCTGAGTATATTGAGTTTAACCGCCCCCGCGCCGTTTTCGTCCGGCGCGGAATTAAGCCCCGCAAGAATATCAAGGCTTTCCGCCGGAACCGCATCTTTTACGGATTTCTTCATCTGTTCTTCCGCAAGATGCGGAAGGAGATCCGCAATAAAGAAATGCGGGTCCCCCCCATGCTCTTCGCCAATTTTTATGCTAAGCTCCTGTCCGTCTTTAAGGATAAAAAAACCGTGAAGGGCAAGGGGAATACCCGTCCATTGATAGGGTTTAATAATTCCGTAATAATGGGTGTCAAAAAAAGCCATGCCGGAATCTTCGTATAAAGGTTGCATTTTAAAATCAAGCCGCGGGGAGTCTATATGGGAAGCGACAATAGAAATGCCATGAGTAAAACTTTTTTTGCCAATATTGCAAAGAACTACGGCCTTTCCACGTCTGCTGAAATAGACTTTATCGCCGCTTTTTATTTTCATGCCTTTTTTCCAAGGGATAAAACCTTCTTTTTCCGCCAGGGCTATGACCGCGCTTACGGTTTCCCTTTCGGTTTTCGCGGTGTTAAGAAAAGAGATATATGCCTTGCAATACTCATCCGTCGCTTTTATTTCCTCACGCTTCATAAATACGGAAGCGTCTTTGCGGGGGAAAAGAAGTTTGCTTTTTGTATCAGAATCCATAAGATTTTCCTCACCGATGATTATAACAAAAACGCTTTTAAAAGTCTAAAAATTGTTCCGAATTTCCTTGTCTTGTATTGTGATTTTTATGATATTAATAGTAAAAGCTCTTACAAAATCATAAAAACATCTAAAAATTGAAGTTTTGGTTCATACGCTTAATAATTACATAAACATTTACCGCGAGAAAACGAAAAATCGTTTCCGTGTTACGGAACGATGAAACAACAATACCCAAACTTCGATCATCTATTAATGTTATCCGGCAATGCCTGATAATACGCCGCTATGGCGGTAAAAAAGGAGAGAGCGTCTCCGCGTTGCGGAGCCGTTTGATTGGTATCGCCGCTCACGCGGCTAAAAAAGGAGAAAGAAAATGAAGATTAAATTCAAACTGAGTATTTTGGTGATCGCGATTGTTGCGATAGTAACCGGGGGTATTGCCATACTGCTGTTACAGAAGGCTTCCAGCATAAGCCTTTCATTGAGCCTTCAGGGGCTTCAGTATGTCGCCAATAATCAGGCTACATACGTACAAGGCCGGGAATCAAACTATCTTAAAGTGGTGCAATCGGTGGCGGGTATTATGAGTGATTATGAAGCTATTCCCGCGAATGAACGGCGCACCCGCTTTGATTATATGCTACGTTCTACCCTTGATACACAGCCCGATTTTGTGCGTATATCTTCCATCTGGAAACCAAATGTGTTAGACGGTATGGACGATATTTCCATAGGCCGTCCCGGATCAACAGCAACAGGTCAGTATGCGATGACATGGGGCAGGGATACCGGTAAGATTATGGTTACTCAAAATACTAATGTTGAAGAAACCATGACCTATATTAACGGCCCTGACGCGCGCAAAGACAGGGTGGAGCATCCGGTTCCGCTTAGGGTAAACGGAAAAGACACATATACGGTCAGAATGAGCACCGCTATTGTTAATCCGCGCACTGACGAAGTAGTCGGAACCGTGACATGTCTGGTAACAATAGACGCATTGCAACCATTAGTTGAAAAAACCATAAAAGATTACGATGAAATCGCCTTAATGGTTATATATTCCGGTGACGGGACGATTATGGGGCATTTTATTCCCGACCGCATAGGTAAAAATACGATTGATGTCGATGTTGAAGTCGGCGCTAATCAAGCGGCGCTTTTAAAAGCGATAAATGAAGGAAAAACTTTTGCGGGCTACACTTATGATCCAACCTTAAAAACAAATGTCTACTTTAATGTACAGTCGTGTAGAATAGGCGATTCAAACATGACATGGTCGGTATTGGTGGGAACCACCGAATCATACGCGTTAAAAGAGGTCGGCGCGATAACCAGTTTTACCATCATTCTAGCCGTTATAGCCATCGCGTTAACCGCGGTAATTGTGTTCTTCTCACTTAGTAACATTACCAAACCAATCTCCAAAGTAGCTGATACCCTTAAAGACATCTCCGAAGGCGAAGGAGACCTTACCCGGACTATTTCGGTTAAATCCAACGATGAAATAGGCGACCTTTCCCTGTACTTTAACAAGACTCTGGAGAAAATTAAAAATCTCATTATTAATATTAAGAACGAAGCGGACGGATTATCCGATATAGGCAACGACCTTGCCAGCCACATGAACGAAACCGCCACGGCGGTGAATCAAATTACCTCCAATATTCAAAGCATTAAGGAGCGCGTTATAGATCAGAGCGCCAGCGTTACTCAAACCAACTCCACCATGGGACAGGTTATAACCAATATCAACAAACTTAACGACCATGTGGCGGATCAGAGTAGTAATATTTCCCAAGCGTCGTCCGCGATTGAGGAAATGGTAGCGAATATTAATTCAGTGACAAAAACGCTGGTTAGTAACGCGGAAAATGTAAAAATACTGGAGGAAGCTTCGGAAACGGGCCGTAGCGGATTGCAGGGAGTCGCGGCGGATATTAATGAAGTAGCCCGTGAATCCGCGGATCTGTTAAAAATTAACTCTGTAATGAAAAATATCGCAAGCCAGACAAACCTGCTTTCGATGAACGCGGCGATAGAAGCGGCTCATGCCGGAGATTCAGGTAAAGGTTTTGCCGTAGTCGCCGATGAAATCCGTAAATTAGCGGAAAGTTCCAGTATGCAATCAAAAACAATCAGCAGTGTTTTGAAAAAGATTATGGAATCAATCAATAAGATATCAAAATCCACGGAACATGTTCTTAATGAGTTTGAAGCGATTGATTCAGGTGTTAGGACGGTAGCGGAGCAGGAGGATAATATCCGCAACGCGATGGAGGAACAGGGCGAGGGGAGCAAACAAATCCTTAACGGCGTGAGCAATGTAAATGAAATCACCAGTCAGGTAAAAGGCGGCAGTGAGGATATGCTTGAGGAAAGCAAGGAAGTAATGAATGAAAGCCACAACCTTGAAATGGTTACGCAGGAAATAACCGGCGGCATGAACGAGATGGCAACCGGCGCGGATCAGGTAAATGTAGCCGTAAACCATGTCAATGATATATGCGCAAAAAACCGCGAGAGTATTTTGCATTTATTAGAGGAAGTTTCGCGGTTTAAAGTAGCTTAATAATTAAAATTATGTAATGGAAGCTCCGTCGTAGAACAGCGTTTTATGTCGGAGCTTTTTTTCTAAAGCCATTCAACTGCGCCGCTATGAATGTCATAGTAAGCGCCGACAACTTTAACTCCCAAATGTTTAACAATCTCGTCTGCTTTAACTTGCTCAATCATTCCCGCTACATGGCTATGGACTACCTTTTCTACATCGCCGCCTTTTTTCACCGCGGGCATGATATGGTCTACAATATGTTTGATGTTTGGAGGAAGTTCCCCGCCTGAACATGCAGCCGTTACCGCGCCGCATTTACTGTGTCCGCAGACGACGACCAGTTTGCTTTTAAGATGTTCAACCGCATACTCAATACTGCCAAGCGCAGTCTTGTCGGCGACATTACCGGCATTACGGATAACAAAAATGTCTCCCAATTTCTGATCAAAGAAAATTTCCGGCGCGGCGCGTGAATCGGCGCAAGTTAAGACCACGGCAAAAGGTTTCTGCCCGCTATTCAGAACTTCCCTATCGGCGCTATAACTGGTTTTCGGGATAAGTTCCCCTTTTAAATAACGCGCATTTCCTTCCTTGAGCATTTGCAACGCTACGTTTGCATCCTCAATTAATTCCCCCGGTTGATGAATCTTCATAAAATCCTCCTTAAAATTATTCTTTTCTCCGTATTAAAGGCTAAAGCCTGCCACAGTAGTATTATAAAAATTATACCACTCAAAAGTAAAATTTACAATATAACGAAAATTTATCGCTATATAGCCGAATTTCCTTGTCCTACATGGTTATTTTTTTGATATTGATAGTAAGGAGGTGCTTATGAAAAATATTTTTACGAGATTTTTACCAAAACGCCCCCTATATATACAGTTGCTGTTTACCGTCTTCGCGTTTTTTGCAATGGTTATTTTAAGCTGTATTTTCGCCGGTAAAATCGTGCGTATCAATCTGTTACGTAACGCGGACAGCGTACTTGACTTTGTGGAATCGCAAATCAATTCTGATCTGCGGGAATCGCGCGTAATACTGGACGATTTTGCGCAATCCGTACAAAATTTAGTACGGTACGATTATAATGCCGAAAGATTAACTTCTTATAACGAGGATATATCAAGTCATTTAATCTCAAAAAACAATGACACTTTTAGTACTAACGGTCCTTTCGGTTATATAGAAAAATCTCCGGAAGGTCCGTTCTTTTTTAACGGCATTGGCTGGAAGCCGTCTACCGGTTGGCAACCAATGGAGCGTCCCTGGTACAAAGCCGCCCTGAAAGCAGGCGGCGGTATCGCGGCAACAGAACCGTATAAGGATACGGTTACGGGCGAAGTTGTTTTTTCATACTCCCGTTGTATTTTTGATAATAGCGGTAACTGTATAGGCGTTGTCGCTATTGATATACGGGCAGGTCATATCGGAGAAAAAGTCGCCAATACCGCTTTTGCAAAAGACAAAAGTTACGGAGTATTGGTAAGTGATGATTTTACAATAATAGGCCATATTAACCCGGATTTTGTCGGAATGAAAATGTACGATCCGAAAATTTCCTCATCGCATTTGGTTAATGATTTATTACATACGGGAAGTATTTCGGAAGCCGCTTATAATAACTGGAAAGGTGAAATGATAATCGCTTTTTTCCGCACGCTTTCCAACGGATGGCGTTTAGGTCTTTTGGCTCCAAAGAATATATATTATCAAAGCGTGAATAATATGGCGTTGATCCTTAGTTTTTTAGGCATATCACTCGCGGCGGTGTTAATTTTAATTTTAATTCAAGTTGACGCTGAGAAAAACAAATCTAATAAAGAAAACAGGCATAAGAGCGCGTTCCTTGCCAATATGAGCCACGAAATACGTACGCCGATGAACGCGATAATCGGCATGACCACGATAGGGAAGTCCGCTTCTGACTCCGTTCGCAAAGATTATTGTCTTTCTAAAATAGAAGACGCTTCTAAACATCTGCTTGGCGTTATTAACGATATTCTGGACATGTCAAAAATAGAAGCCAATAAATTTGAACTCTCCGAGGTGGAATTTGATCTTGAGAAAATGCTCAGACGGATAGTGAATGTAATAAATTTCCGTATAGATGAAAAGCATCAAAAAATCTCCGTGTATATTGACCGTTCCATTCCCCGCATTCTCATCGGGGACGATCAGCGGATAGCGCAGGTAATCACAAATCTTCTTTGGAACGCGATTAAATTCACGCCGGAAAAAGGCTCCATTGCCATTGACGTGCGCCTTGCGGGAAAAGAAAACGGTATCTGTACATTGCAAATTTCGGTAAGCGATTCCGGAATAGGCATAAGTCCGGAGCAACAGGCTAAACTTTTCAATTCCTTTGAACAGGCCGAATCCCGCACAACGCGCAAATACGGAGGTACGGGGCTTGGTCTTGCCATTTCCAAAAGCATAGTGGAAATGATGGGCGGGTCAATTTGGATAGAATCAAAGCCGGAAAAAGGTTCTACTTTTACCTTTACCATTCAATTGAAACACGGTACGAATGTAAAACACAGGCCTTTGTTCTCTGATGTTAATTTAAAAAATGTCCGTGTCCTTATAGTTGACGATGACGCGGACGTATTAACTTATTTTAATGACATAGCGCAGAGCTTCGGTATGATGTGCGATACCGCCGCAAGCAGGGATGAAGCGCTTGAATTTATATATCAGAAAGGCGGCTATGATATCTACTTTATAGACTGGAAAATGCCGGGTCTTGACGGTATACAATTTGCCCGTGAAATAAAGGCGCACGCGAAAGAAAATTTTATTGTAACAATGAATTCCGCCGCCGAATGGAGCGTTATTGCCGAAGAAGCGGAAGCGGCCGGCGTTGATAAATTCTTGTCCAAACCTCTGTTCCCTTCCAGCATTTTGGAAATTATTAATGAATGTCTTGGTACGAATAAACAGCGGGCGGAAAAAACAAAGACCGATGATATTGCGGATATATTCGCCGGGCGGCGCGTACTGCTGGTTGAAGATGTGGATATTAACCGTGAAATTGTCCAAACCTTACTTGAGCCGACAAAGTTGGAAATAGACTGCGCTGAAAACGGAGTAGAAGCGGTCCGCATGTTTGCCAAAGCCCCTTATAAGTACAATATGATTTTCATGGATATACAGATGCCGGAAATGGACGGCTACGAAGCGACACGGCGTATCCGCACTATTGAGGCGGGACAACGCAAAACCAGTATAAAATTTAATGAAGGTAAAATTAAATTCGTGGAATTTCCTAAGGAAACTTCCAAGCAATTATCGGAACGGCCAAAAAGAGTACCGATAGTCGCTATGACCGCTAATGTATTTAAAGAAGACATTGAAAAATGTCTCGCCGCCGGTATGGACAGCCACATCGGTAAACCGTTGGATTTCGATGAAGTTATAAACAAACTTAATTTATATTTAGGAATGAGAAAGAGTAATAAAAATTTAAAAACAAAGTATGCGATGGCCGGTTAAAGTCTTTGTATCAATAACTACCGCCGCCGCCGCCGTGTGAGCTGCCGGAGGAACCGCTATGGGAACCTCCGCCTCTGCCGCCGCCTGAAGAAGAATTTTCGCTTTGCCGTTCTGATTTGGTAACCGTACTGTAAAGGAAAATATCATTTTTTTCTTTAAACGCGAGGCTTCCGGGAACCATGTAAGCGGCGGCTTGGGTTTGCGGAAGGGCGGTATCCATTCCTTTTTTCCAGACTTGCACAACGATTAAACCTATTACTATAGCAACACCCCAGACGATTAATACTAAAACGAGATTCCATTGATAAAAAAAGTTGTAGTTTCTGCCTTTTGCGTCAAGGGCAAGAAATTCTTCGGAATCAAGCAGAAAGGTATGAAACGCTTCGTAATAACCGCCGCTTTTAAACAATTTCACAATGTCGCTTTTAAGTTTATTTAACGCGGTGGAGTTATACATTTTTATACCCCTGCCCGACGTACTGAACCAGTAGTCACGGCTTCCCGTTACCAATAGAAAAAGACAACCGTCCCTATTCTGCCCCAGACCGTAACCTTTATAATCAAAAAAATCATCCGCATACGCCATAGGGCTGGCTCCGCCAATATCATTTTCAATTACAATTACCAAATCAAAATCATACATTGACGCGATGGAAGAAATCATTATTTTTAAATTTTCTTTATCCTGCAAGCTTAAAATATCGGCATTATCAATAATACGTTCCTGGGCAAAAATAGGTGAGACAAAAAAAACAATCATAACGGCTAAACAAAGCTTAATCAATTTCGTTCTCATTAAAAACTCCTACAGGAATATCCGCAAAACTTGAATTAAAAACGTTGAGACCGCGCCAATAATACCTGCGATCATAAGCCGGTATTTCCATGACTTGGCGGGATCTGCCGGTAATCTTCCAATAAGTCGTCCCGACTGCCCGTTCATGAGAAATAAATAATTTTCTTTATTATATTTGGTGTTGAGTATCCACACCGGAAACAGACTATAACTAACCTTGCCGTTTTCTACGCCGACCGTGGAACTTTCGGTTTTAACCGACGCATATCCGGTGACAGATTTAGCAAACTCGGTTTCTACGGTTGTCTTAATTCTTTTAATCGCTCTTTCCTTGCTTTTTTCAGCGTCCACATCGTATTTTTCAGACAGATAACCCGAGAGAAAAGCCGTCTGAAAATCCTTCAACTGGGTATAATCAAAAGGCTCTATAGCGTCCATATAGTTGTCGTCCATTCTTTCGGAGCCGTCCACGGGGATCTTTTCAAACCGCAAACTTCCATCTCGTACAACGGAATAATGATCGACTCTTGTATAGTTATAACTGGAGTCGCTCCAGTATTTTACCTTTGTAGCCTTGTAACGGACATGCCCCTGGGCATTAGCGTCAAAAAGCCAGAAGGGCAAATAGACTCCCTGTATGCTATTAATGCGATTTTCTTCTTTGAAGCTATCGGGAAGAAGCCGCTTGCCTTTGTAAAAATTTTTTAAGGCTTCCACGGCGACCTTCTTGTCAAGTTTGAAAGGAATAATATATTCAGGCTTTAATAATCCGGTGAGCCGTCTTAACACAATTTGCGTATTACCGCAGTTGGGACAAACCATAGCCACGGTATTTTTATCGCCTAAAAGTTCAGCCCCGCATGATGGGCAGGAGCCGGTTGAAAGATCTCCAAGTTCCTGCTGTTCCCAAACTTGAGCGGCGTTTTTTCCATCCCAGCTTACATTGTCCTTTTCAGGAACCTGTAGTTGTTTCTGATATTCCTCAAGCGCCGCAATTTCGAATTCAGTGTCGCAGTACGGACACTTCATTCTTTGCGACGAGCTGTCGAATTTAACCGCTCCGCCGCAATTGGGACATTTGTATTCTTTTATTTCCATGATTCCGCCTAGGGTCTGGGCTTTCCGCATCCGGCGCAAAACTTACCGGTGTTTCCCGTTTGTCCGCATGAACAAGTCCATTCCGCGGCAGGCGCCGGTTTTCCGCATTCCGCGCAAAACTTGCCGGTGTTTCCGGCGTGTCCGCAGGAGCATGTCCATGTTGAAGTCGGCGCCGGCGCCGGCTTTCCGCACTCGGCGCAAAATTTACCGGTGTTTCCGGCATGACCGCAGGAGCAGGTCCAGCCGACGTTCCCCGTCTGTTGCGGAGCCGCCTGTTGCGCGGGTTGTTGTTGCGCTCCCATCGCAAAAAGGTTTTGGGCATTCATGCCGCCCGTAGCGCCCGCCATACCCATGCCCATGAAACCCGCCATTGCGCCGCCTGTATTTCCTGCGGCGGTACGCATCGCGTCGCTTTGGGCGTTTACCAACGATGCGGCTGCCATTGTCGGGTCGCGCATAACCGCCGATGTTTGAAGCTGTTTGATCCGGGTTTCATCCTCCGGCGAAGCGGTACATGTAATTCCAAAATTAACAATTTCTATGCCGCGGCCTTCCCTCCACTTTGCGCTAAGCGCTTCGTTAAGTATCTCCGCCAATTTTTCAGTTTGAAATGAAATCTCATGATACTCCAGCCCCTTGCCAAGTTTGCCTAAGGACGGACCCAGGACGGTAATAATTTCGCTCTTAAGTTGGCTGTCGATCTTGTCTCTTGTGTACGGTTCATCCACGTTACCGCAGACATTCGCGTAGAACAAAACCGGGTTTGTCATGCGGAAGGAATATTCCCCGTTGGCGCGCAGGCTTATGGTTAGGCGCAAATTGATAGTTGGATCGACAATCAGATAGGGAATAGGATTGGGAGTGCCGTATTTATTCCCGACAATTTCCTTCGTGTTAAAGTAGTATATCCGCTGATCCTTTCCCGGAATGCCGCCGTATTTAAAACGCTCCTCAATGCTTTTAAGGGCTCCCGCGATACCCTGACTGAAACCGCCGTAAAAAATACTGGACTCGCTTGACTGGTCGTATGTATAATGCCCTTCTTCCGCGCAAACCTCTACGATACGTCCGTTATCAACAATAATCGCCGCCTGACCTTTATTTACCACAATACCCGAACCATTGGAGATGATGTTATCTTCCCCTTTGGTATTACTGCTTCTTTTACCTGTCTTCTTCTGCCCTTTAGCGGCCAATATATCCGCATCTAAACTTTCACAAACAAAAAACTCAAGCCACTGATCCGCCAGAGTACCGCCTACGGCCCCCGCCAATGCTTTTATTAATCCCATATAAACTCCTTATTTATTTTACGTTCTATTTTAGTCTTTTAGTACATTTTTATATTGTATTATATATCATAAAAAATGAGAAAAATCAAGAAAATACGGTGTATAACGAACCGCTATATGACTTTAGCTACCAACTAAAAACAATAGAATATTTTTCCTTAATCAAAGGGCTCAATTCCAGCAAAGGTTTAAATAGCGCCTCAGTTGAATCTCTTGCCTGTTTTTTAAGTTCTTCGTTTTCTTCCACTTTCTTTTCCTGTTCAAGTTTTGAGTCTCCCAGTAAATTAAGTACTTCCTGAGGCTTTATCGAACGTGGAAAGATACCGCCCCCGGCGAGATCGTAAGTTTTTGCCCGTTCAGGATATTGTTCATGGGCAAGTATTTTTATTTTAGGCATATAAAGAATCAGACTTGTTCCGTTTTGCTGTACCGAAATATCCTCGCAATTAAAACCGAGTTTAATTGTCCCGTCAAGAACAATCAGAATATTGCGGGCGTTAAGCAAATTTCCGGGATTATATGATCTTTGGGTAATTGACTGATAATTGTAAACCAAACATACATACTCGGAAGCGGGTAATATTTCCTTAACAACGGTACTGACATTGGTTTCTATTACCTGTTTTGAAATTAAAGGCCTTCTTGCGGTTATCCATACAACTCCGCCAAGCAGTATAAGGAACAATATCGATACTATTATCAGAATCTGTATCAAAGGTGATTTTTTTGTATTAATGTTTTCAGTTTCTTTTTCCATAAAATTTTCCTGAAATAGAGAATAAAGTTGTCCTAAAACAGCGTATCTATTTGAAATTTTAATCTATCGGAAATTGCGTGTCAAGAGAACATGGAATACAGACTTTTGTGTAAATTGTGACACCGGGACGTTACTACTTACGAGCGGATTTATTTAAAATTGGTGTCTGATACCGTGCATTGCACATTGTGTTACTGCCACTTTATTTACTTTTCCTTAATGTAACTACTGTACCACTCGCATATAATTTAATTCGTGAAGAAACAAAGTCCCATCGGGTGAAAAGAAATAATCGTATACTGTAGGTAAAGAAAACACGCTCCGTATCTCCAGTGATAGTCGCCTAACCTCTGCAAAGTTTGTCTAATGTTTCCACATACGTCCCATAATAATGAAGGATTTTTTCCAATTGTCGGGGCGGTATAAGTCTTGGAAGTACCGTTTTGTTTGACTGATTTATAAGAAAAATAAAAAAAAGCATTTTTAAACCTTGATCTCCTCTTTGTGTTCTTCTCTTTTTTTGTCCTCTTTGTGAGAATTTTCTTGTATTAGATTCTTCTTTTTCCTCCGCCACTCCACAAACATTTGAACGCCAGGCCGTAACGCGATAAAAACAACAACCAATCCCATGATAATAGACGCAATCTCTCTTGGAATCTGCCGCAGTTGCATTAACGGCTGGGCGGATTTTAACATTCCAAAAAGCAGTCCCATAATCGCTATTCCCAACGCGGAGCAATTACCTGCGAGAGCGACCGCGATGCCGTCAAAACCGTAATTATCAAAAGTCGTTAAAATACGCCCGTAATTAAACATTCCTAATGAAACAACCGCGCCGGCAAGACCCGCAAAAGCGCCTGAAATAGCCATTGCCGACGTAATATTGGTTTTTACGCGCATACCGGCATACAAAGCTGCTTCCCTGTTAAATCCAACGGCTTTAAGGGAAAAACCAAACGCGCTTTTTTCCATAATGAGCCAATAAATTACGACAGCCGCAACGGTAAACCAAAGACCGTTGTTCAGGCTTGATCTGTTTGTAATTGCCGATAACACCGGATTTGAAAGAGTAGCGGTTACGGGAAAATTCGGAGTTTTAAAAGTATTACTGCCGGGGATATTTAACGTTATAAGCCTATGTATAAAAAAAGCGATGTAATTCATCATGATTGTAGCGACCACTTCCGATACCTTGTATCTGGCTTTTAATAAACCGGCAATGCCGCCCCACAACGCCCCAAAAAACATTGCGCCTAACACGGCGATTGAGAAATAAACGGAAACTCGCTCGCCCGTGACGCGTACAAAACCTACGGCGATTAACTGGGCGGCCGTTAATCCGGCGATGTACTGTCCTTCCGCTCCGATGTTGAACAATCCCGCGCGGACTGAAAACCCCATGCTTAAACCGCATAGGATAAGCGGCATGGAAATTACTATCCATTCACCTATATAGCGCACATTCCATGCGCCGCGTGATAAATCAAACCCGCTGACAACCTGTAGCAGGGCCTGATACATGACCAGCGGATTTCTCCCTATTAAAATGATAAGTAACGTGGCGACAAGAAAACCAAGAAGCACGACTAAAGCGGAGATTACGGCATTCGAGCCTGTAAAAATTTCAAGAACCTTGTTTTCTATTTTACTAATTTTAGTCGTCAATTGCCCTTAAATTTTTCGGGAAACCCGGCAGACGCATCGAGTCCGCAAGAGTCGCCGCGACTTTAATATTTCCGTTTGAAACTTGCGTTTTAATAAGTTCCAATCTGTCAATAATATTTTTGCCTAGAGCGGAATTCGCGGCGGAATAGCCGACCCCATCGGCTTTTAAATCAAAAATTATTACGCTTGGTTTAAAAGTATTATTTTTAACGGCTTTAAGCGCGTAAATAACGCTGTTTTCCACGCGCTTAATCATTGATGTAAGAACGGCGGAATCTTTCGCGTTATAAAGCCCGTCTTCGTATTGATCGGAATCCACGCCTATCGCCCAGACGTTCTTGCCCATGGCGCGGTATTCCTTAGCCTGCGCTATAGTTCCGTTCCCGCTGTTCCCGGCCGCGGAGAAAATCGTGTAAACGCCTGAATCATACCAAATCATCGACTGGGTTTTTGCGAGCGCGGGTTCATCCCAACTATTTACATAATAATCTACTATTTCCGCGTCGGGAATAATAGAAAGAATACCTTGCACATAGCCAACCTCAAACTTGGTAATAACCGAGGAAGGCATTCCGCCGATAAAACCGAAGCGAGGTGAAGTTACGCCGTCTTCAAGCGCCTTTAACGCGGCGGCGACACCGACAAGATAAGACCCCTCATGCTCCGCGTAAGCGGCCTGCATTACATTACCGGCCTCGACCCAATCAACATCGACAATAAGATATTTTTGAGAAGGATTATCCTTGGAAACGATAGTTAACGATTCATCCCATGTAAACCCGTTTACGATAATAAGATCGTATCCCTGATCCGTAACCATCCTAAGATTGGGAACATACATACTTTGATCCTGAGTTGTAACCCAATCATAAGCCTTTCCCTTCTGTTTAGGATTTGCGGTCGTATCGCCGTAAAATTCAAGAATACCCCTCCAAGCGGCCGCGTTAAAAGATTTATCATCAACACCGGAAGAATCCGTAAGAAGGCGGACAGTCACGCCCATATCGGAAGCGGAGCCGGAAGCCCCGGATTTTTTTTGACATGATATTGATACTATCGAAATCAAAACTAAGCATGCGCAAAATAACTTTTTCAAATAATTCTCCTTTATGAAAAATATGGGCACACCCGGATTCGAACCAGGGACATCTTGCGTGTAAAGCAAGCACTCTAACCAGCTGAGTTATGCGCCCCTAATAGCCTAAAATTCAGCGGCTGCCCGAAGGACAAACAGCCGATAAAATCTCTAATCTTTTTTGAAACATAAAGCCAAGAAAAAATTCTTAACTTTAGTAACAAGGTGTCTGTAGGCAGTCGCTTTATTTTGAAACGAAGCTTCAAAATAAAGCGGCTGATGGGAGTCGAACCCACGTCTCCAGCTTGGAAGGCTGGGGTAATAGCCGTTATACGACAGCCGCCAAATATGGACTTATAATTGTCCATTGGACAAAAACCTTAAATTGATAGTTACAAAATTGGAAAAAAAAGTCAATAGGGGGCTTTATCGGTTTTAATTACAAAAGCAAGCGCTTTTGCCGCCGCTTCCCAGCACCAGATGGGGATAAAATCACCAGGTTTCGCGCTTGTGTCCAGCAGGGCGGCCAGAGCCGCGTCTTCCACCACGGCTATCCCTGCCTCCTGCGCGATGTCAATTATCCGTTGCGCTTCCCTGCCTTTGCCCGAAGCCAAAAGCACGGGAGCGGGATCGCCTGATGAATAGCCGATAGCGGACGCAATCTTTCTTTTTTTCATATTAAACGGCCTCATCTATTGAAGAAAAATTTTCCGCGAAAGAAGACTCGTAAGGAAAAGGTTCCGTTCTATTTATTATATTGATATTTTCAATAGGTATTTTAAAAAGATTTGATAATTCACTTTTAAACTTGGAATGAGTTTTTTGTGAAGACTCGCCTTGAAGGTATACCGATATACGCAGAGGTTTATCATTTACGGACTCAGTGACAAAGAGCCATCTTCTCTCAAAGTTTGCCCCTCCGCTTGATTTCTCCCGTGTACCGTTATGCTCCGCGGCGGACTCAAAATTTGCGCTTTCAATAATATCCAATGCCATGTAAACGGCGCGATTTAACGAATGTTCATCATCAAGCAATACCCTCATGGAAACACTATATTTTTTGTCGTCTTCGATAAAATCAAAGGGAAGCACAATCCAACGCTGTCCGTTTTTACAGGGCAGTCCGTTAAGGATTTCGAGAAGCTGGTTTTGTTCCGCGTTTTCAAGAGACATTTTTTTCAGACTGTCCGCGGTAAAAAGTTGAGTAGAAGAACTTTCTCCGTTTTGTGGCTTCTTAACAGCTTCGCTTTTTAAAGAAGTTTTTTCAGCCTGTTCATCTTGTTCCCTATTGCGCCGCCTTCGCTGATGATCGTTGTTCTGCCGCCGCGATTCGGGATCGACGGCTTCAGCGTACGATTCAAGTCCTTTTGGAGTAAGTTCAATTCCCTTGCTTTCCGCCGCAGCGGCTGAAAGCGAAAGCGCCTGACGTGTTTTTTCAGTTGTCAAAGAGGCGTTAGCATCTCCTGCGGCATTCGCGTTTGCCGGGACTGTTTTTGCGGCGTCGGCATTTACCGTCGCGGAAGATTGATTCGCCGTTTGCGAAGGCGGCGCGAGAGCGTATCGCCGTAAATTAGCCAGCAGTTGGGGCTTTAAGGGAAGGGAAAAAAAACGCGCGAAAGAGATAATAGTAGATGAAAGTTTATCCTGCGGTAACCCCAAAGCGGCGGAAAGAGACGCCGCGGAACGCGGAGTGTTGGACATCGCAGTACCGGAAGATTTGGCGGATTGCGTTACCTGTGGTTTTTGTATTTCATGGCGAGTTTTTCCCAATTCTGTTTTTCTCGCGGACAATTCAGAATTACTTATATGTTGATTTATCTTATCTATCATTATCAATATGCTCTATACTAAATTTTTTGTAATTCGCTCATCGTTATTTATTATTTTTTATTTGCTATTTGTATAATCGTCTCCGTAATATTCTCCGGCGTAATATTATCGGTATCGACAATTAAATCCGCGAAACTAAAATCATCGGTATCAATGCCGTAAATGCGCAAGTACCTGCCGTGATCCTGCTTATCTCGGCTGGCTGTAAATGCGGCTACTTCCTCAAGAGTGCCGCCTTCCCTGTTTACAATCCGCTCGGCTCTGGTCTGCGGACTCGCGTTAAGGTAGACTTTTAAATCCGCTTCTTTCAGCATCCAAATCGCGAGGCGCGAGCCTAATACGCAACCGCCGGCTTCAAGGGCAAGTTGTACCTGGCGCGTATCTAATTCTTTATCCAGTGAATCATCCTTTGCCGCAAGTTCAAGCATATCTTTTAACTCTACATTTCGTTCTTTCGCCAAAGCGCGGAATGTAAAATTGATAAAACGCAAATTTAATTTTTCCGCGACCATTTTACTGACCGTGGTATTTCCACAACCGCTTCTTCCCGAAATAGCGATTTTAATGTCCTTTTTCATCTGCTCCCCCCGTAAGGCGTTACTCGATATTTCTTAACTGCTCCCTGATGTTTTCCAGCGTTTCTTTCATTTTTACAACTTCATTAGTTACATCTATTATAGCGCTTTTTGAACCGATTGTGTTTATTTCCCGGTTAATTTCCTGACACAAAAAATCAAGTTTTTTTCCCGGTCGCTGATTTTTCTCCGTCTCCGCCCTGAATTCCGCGAGATGCGAATTAAGTCGGGAGATTTCTTCGGAAATTGTATACTTTAAAAGTTGCGACGCGGTTTCGGAAAGCATTCTGTTTTCATCAACCTGATTTCCAAGCAATTCTAAAAACCGAGTTCTTATATTTTCCTTTAAGGTTTGCTCAATTACGGGAACGAACGAGGAAACTTTTTTTAACGATGATTCTATCGCTCCAAGATGAGAAAGAATGTCATCCTGCGTGTGTTTGCCCTCTCTTTCACGCTCCTCGCAAAAGCCTTTAACGGCTTCATTTAACAGAGGTTCAATCTCCCGCCAATAACGTTCATCATTTCGGTTTTTTTCTATTTCCAAAACGCTTTCCATTCCCAATATTGTCGCCAGCGCCGGTTTTTCTTTTATGCCGAGTTCTTTTGCCATATCATTAATCGCGTTATAATACGCCTTTGCCGCGTTTTTATTTACGCTTATATTGACGGGCGCGTTATGTTCCCTAATACGGATAAAAATATCGACCTTCCCCCTGCCGCAGTTCAACGAAATTTTTTCGCGAATTTTCGCTTCCAGCATTGTAAGCCACGGAGGAAGACTCGCGGATATTTCCAAATAGCGGCTGTTACAGCCTTTAATTTCTACCGAAACCGAAAAATCCTGTCCCGATTTTTCGCGGTACGCGTAACCTGTCATGCTAACCATGTTTTTCCCCGTCCTTTGAACTAAAATACTTAAAAAGTTTTACGCCGAGCGGCCAGTTGTTCCCGGCTCCCAAAGTGATAAAAATGTCGCCGCTTTTTAAAGTTTCACATAACGGCTGGAATGCGTCATCTATCTCGTCAAAATAGAATGTCTGCCCCTTATAGGCGGCTGTGCGTACCTCGGATGTTTTTTCATAAAGCGTATGTCCGTTAACGCCGCCCTTATAATTTTCTCTTGCGGACGCGTAAATTTTATGCAGGTAAAGAATATCCGCATCGTTAAAACATTTTGAAAATTCATCCAGTAAAGCTGATGTACGGGTATATGTGTGCGACATAAAACTCACAATCAACCGCCGATTTGGATAAAAATTTTTAATTCCGGCAAGTGTTGTTTTAATAGCCGTAGGATGATGTCCGTAATCGTCCATAAAAATTATTCCGCCAGTTTCGCCTACTATCTCGCTTCGGCGTTTGGTACTTTTAAAATTGATAAGAGCGTTTTTTATGGACTCCAGTTGATTTTGATTTAAGCCGGTTCCGTTTACCTCGCCGTCATTTCTTGCCAGCGAAGAAGCAAGCGCCAACCCTGCCGCGGTATTCAATGCCTGATGTCTGCCGGGAATGCGAATTTTAAATTCATCGGGAAATCCCGCGATGGAAAAAACGCCTTTTTCGTTTTCAACTTTATACGAATTAATTTTAAAATCGCCCTCTGCGGCAAATCCGTACTGAACAAGTTCTATCCCTCGATTATCATTTTTTATAATACCCGCGACTTCGTTTGCGCCGCTATCATCGGCGCAGTATATCAACTGCCCGCCTTCGGGGAGCAGGCGGCAGTACTCAACAAACGCGTCGCGGATTGATTCGTAAGTAGGGAAAAAATCCTGATGATCGCTTTCTACCGCCGTTAAAATTATCCGCTTCGGATGAAAAGACAAAAAATGCTTGCGGTACTCGCAAGTTTCCGCGATAAAATATTTGTCTCCAAGACTGATTGTTGACCTGCCGCCGAAATCAATTACCGCGCTTCCGACAAGTACCTGCGCGGGGAGACGGGCGGCTTTCATCATTATGCCGCATATCGCCGTAGTCGTGGTTTTTCCATGCACGCCGCAAATGCCGGTTGAGTCAAATTTTGCCGACCACGCGCCGAGGGCATCGGTATATTTAACCATTGGGATATCAAGCTCTTGCGCCCTTTTAAGTTCCGGGTTTGTATCCGCGCCGTATGCGGCGGAATATATTACCATGTCGATGTCTTTGCCGATATGCGCCGCGTCAAATTCTTCGTAGTATGGGATTTTTAAGTCTTGTAAAATTTCGTCCGTATAAAATTTTTCGCTAATATCACTGCCTGAAACTTTTATTCCCCAGTTATGTACAAGTTCCGCAAGGGCGCATACGCCTGTCCCTTTTATTCCGACAAAATAAACGTAAGAGTTGGGCTTAAATAATTCTTCCGTCCCCATAAGCTATTTTACAACAAAATAGAGTAGTTCGGGAAGATTTTACGGCTTGAATAAAACTGAAGTTATGTAATATTTGCTTAGGAATTTTGCCAAAGAGCAAATTAAAGTCTTTACGAACTAGAGTCCGATTACCATTTTTTACCTTTGTAGACTCTATGCTTTTTAATCATTGCTCGTGTTTGGTAAAATTCCAGTCTATCCAAAAAATGCCAAAAAATAGTTTTGTCCAAAGAAATTAAGCTCCTACTAATGCTTTTTCATTTTGAACAATGTCGTGCATTTCACTCTGCATATTTTTAACAAGCATGACAAGTGCGGCAAGACGGACTTCCATAGACTCTTTTTTTGTCGCTTTGCGGTAATTCCCTTGTGCTACGGCAACAGACACCTCGTTTACTATTTTATCAACGTCAATTTCATCGTAATTCATATAATTACCCCATTCCAATTACTTTTGTAATGGCTTCTTGGGTATAGGCAATGATTTCTAATTCTACGGAGCCTATGCAATTTAAAAATCGCTCAACAGATACGCTTCGTATCTGAAAACAGTCTATAGCGGATATTTTTACGAGACAGTTTTGTTTAGTTGGAGTAATTTTTACCATCCACGGTTAATTACTGTAACTGTCTTTCCAGTCAGTAATTGGAGCAATTATTTTAAGAGGTAATTTTCCAAGACTGTCAGTGTTAATGATTAAGGCGGGACGTGTTTTTTTCATCTCCGCCCCGACAGACGGGTCAAGATTTATTGTCCAGATTTCACCTTGTTTCATAAAAATCTTCACCGTCAAGGGCGCAAAATGCCGTCAACTCTTTGTTATTACGGTATTCTTCAGTAGCCATTTCAGCGGCTTTCTCCAGTGAATAATTTTCTTTTGCCTTTTTTTCTTTTATGTATCCGACAAAATCAACTATCTCGTTATAATAACGAGGGGAAAGGGAGTCTATCTCTTTTATTAAAACGGCTCTCTCAAGCATGATTACCTACTTAATATATACATACCTTAGAAAAATTATGATGTCAATAGGGGTGTAATTCCGCCGAAGGCGGAATTGCTTAGGAGTTTTGCCAAAAAGCAGATTACAGTCTTCATTACCCTTTTTTGCCTTGATGGACTCTATGCTTTTTCATATTGGCTTGTGTTTGGCAAAACTCCAGACTATCCATTAAAAAAGGACATTCCCCCTAATTCCCCATTGCAGCTTTCTCCTAAAAATGGCAAAATAACCGTAATGTTAAAAGAAACCGCCATTATTGGCAAAAAGCCGCATAATCCCATATTTCAAATCACTTTGGGCCTTAATACAATATACCCCCCCCCCCCCCATTCTCTAGCGACCGTACAAATAAAGAAATATCACTTTTTCAAACAATTTTTACACTTTCATCGGAAGAACGCCGGATTTCTACGTATGTGGAAACACCTGCTTTTTTAATACAAATCAAACAAGAAAGGAGTTTTTTATGAAAAACAAAATCAAAGTTTTCAATTTTATTACAATCGTGCTGATATTCATACTATCAGCGACATCATGCTCTGGTCAGAGTGGCGGAGGTGGAAAAAGTCTAAACAGTGCCGAAGAGTTAAAGAAATATCTTGATAGTCAGCCTGCTAATGGTCCCGATAAACCAATAAAGGTTTCAATGACTATTAATGACCCTATGCTCAAGAGTGTCGCGGACATTATAAAGTCAGCGGGAAAATATGTAAGCCTTAACATTACAGGTAATGCTTTAACAGAAATTCCTTATATAACTTTTTATGAATGCAAAACACTTGTCGGTATAACCATACCCAACAGCGTTACCGAAATTGGGAATTCCGCTTTTCTCAATTGCACCAGTCTTACCAGCGTAACCTTAGGGAACAGTGTTAAAAGAATTGGAGATTTCGCTTTTATCAATTGCAGTAGTCTTCCTAGTATAACCATACCGAACAGTGTTACCACTATTAAAGATCAAGCTTTTAGATTATGCACCAGTCTTACCAGTGTAACATTTGAAGGTACAATTTCTTCTGATAATTTAGTGGGGATGATTGATAATTTTGTGGGGATGAATTGGTTATCACCATTCGATGGCGATTTACGTGACAAGTATCTTGCAGGAGGTATAGGAACATATACCACAACTACACCAGTGCCAGCAAATATTGATGATTGGAAACCAGTGTGGACCAAAAAATAAAAACAAATTAACAGTGGGTAGCTGATAGAGTTTCTATTCACTACCCACGTGTAGTTTGCCAACGGCAAACTACCAAGCAATTTGGCAAAGCCAAATTGCACAATCACTAAATGTAAAGGAGATTAAGATCATGGCAAGAGGAAAAAAACCAGTTGCGAAAGCAAAGAGAACAAGCGGAACAAAATCAACCGCAAGAGGAAAAGCAAAAGCGCAGGGGCATGACCATGCGAAAATGTCGGCTGACATCAAAACGCAAACCGCGCAAATTAAATTGTTAAAAGGAAATGATTTACACAGAAGACCGCCGAACAATCCCGATATGCCGCAGACCATCATCGACAACCTGAATCAGGATTTTAACGCAATCAAAGAATTATTGGACAGCTACTCACAGCACTTGCGCGCCCTCGACCGCATGAGGCTCAACGGAGTCGGCATAAAAAAACTCGGCTTTATCGAGCGCGCGTATGAACTGGCGTTGGAAAACGCCGAGTTCCTTCCGCATTACCTCACCCTTGAAAGATTTGGAACGGACATACAATATTTTATGGACTTCCGCAGTTTAACGGACATTGTAACGCAAATAAGGGAAAAACTGTGGAACATCACAATCCAATCCGCCGACATCGCCTACACGGACGCGCTCGAATTCTACGCTTCAGTACGGGAAGCGGCAAAACGCCGGGTAGACGCGGCGGAAACATTGTTCAACGCACTATCGCCCTTCTTCAAAAATCACGGACGCAGAGGCGCAAACGGCGAAGAAGTCGAAACCGAAAAACAACAACTGCGTGACGCAAAATCACTCATACACGGCAAGCATGACGGCAAAATCGTCATTGAAAACGTCAGACCTAAATTGACAGGCGGAAGCCGAAAAATCGTAGACGAAACCTTTAAGGACACCGCAAAATTCAAAGACAGCATAGACGGCGAAATAACGGATGCCTAAAAAATGCGCCGCATTAAGCGGCGTAGATGAAAAATGCGGCACGGCAAGAGCCCCAAAGAATGCCACTGTAACAAACGAAGTAAGCTTGCTTTAGCAAGCGTCAGGGCGAAAGGGGTTTTTTGCACAATTTGAAGCAAACAGGGTAAAAATGCCCAATTTTCGGTCTTTTTTGCCCATTTACTTCAAAAAAAGGTAACAGGAGATACCTTAAAGGCAACTGCGGTTGCTAAAAAGGTAACTGCTGTTACTTAAAAGGTAACTTCAGTTAGGTTAAAGGTAACTGCGGTTACTTCAAAGGTAACACGAGTTAGGTTAAAGGTAACTCCAGTTACTTAAAAGGTAACACGAGTTGGGTTTAAGGTAACTGCCGTTGCTTAAAAGGTAACTCGTGTTACCTCTAGGGGTAACTGATCGACCCCCTCTAAAGTAGGGCTTTTTTTGGGAAAAATACGCCGTGTTTGCGCTTCTTGTAAAAATAATTTTAAATCATAATCTGTTAAAAATTATTCCCACGTCCCTGTACGTCCATGTACAGGGGCGGTTTGGAGTTTTGCCTTTGGCAAAACTCCTAAGCAATTCGGCGTAGCCGAATTGCAGGGGGCAAAAAGAATTTTAAGAAATTGTCTCCCCTCAAATATCGCTCCCCTCTCCGTCAACTTCGTAACGCCAGCCTTTAGCCGCCATTTTTTCGGCTATGTATTCGCTGACGGTTTCATAGGGTCCCGAACAATACCAGTCAATATAATCGCCTTTGCCTAACATGGACGCAATCATTGAGCCTGCGCTTCGGAAGCCTCTGTGGATGCGGGTTTCTTCGGGGTCGTCTTCGTGAATCCATTTGACATTTGCCATTGCCGACCAAAGTTCACTGCCAAAGTCTTCGTCCCCTTTCAGGCGTGAGGTGAAAAGCTCACGAAAATCATCTTCAAACTTTTGATCGAAGCCGGGGGCTATCGTGTAAGTGATAGGGGGGGGCGGTTTCGGGGCGGGGACGGGGAGGCGGCATATTTTCAAGGTCTTTTAAATTTTGCAGTGATGAAATTCCGGCACACTATTATCGGAAAGAAATAAAAAAAGGAAACAATACAAGGTACTAAAAAACCAGGCAAATGAACAATATGGTACACGCCCAGCGTCAGTCACCAGTTAATGTCCTTTCTTTACCCCGTTCTTTTTCCATGCAGTCATGAAAAAACCAACGATAGCGGGAAGCGCTCCTATTTGTTTGAACGGATTGCGTTCTGCAAGTAGTGTTCCAAGTGCGGCAAGTCCTTTGTAAACTTTTTGCGAATAAGGTTGCCACCAGGGTTCGCGTTTTGCGCCCGGCAGTACATCGTCTACAACCACTTTTACCTTGAGCATCTCGCGGAATCCGTTTTCGCCGTGCGTTCTTCCAAGTCCGGAATCGCCAAAGCCACCCCATGGTGTCTCGGCAAGACCGTGGGACATCAGATGATCATTTATCATTATTGAACCGGCGTTAATGTTAGCCGCAATTTTTTTCGCCTGTCTGCGGTTTTTTGACCAGACGGAAGCAGTCAGCGCGTAGGAAGAGTCGTTGGCGATGCTTAAGGCTTCGCTATCGTTATCGAAAGGAATTACCCCGACGACGGGTCCAAAGACTTCATCGTCAATAATAGGCATTCCCTTTTTTACTCCGGTTAAAACTATTACGGGGGCAAATAAGCTTTCATCATCAAGAGCGCCGGCTGCGCTTCCGTCGGGAAGTTTGAACGTAGGGCTTTGAGCGGCTATCTTTGCTCCCTGCGAAAGACATCCTTCTATCTGCCTGCGGACTTTTTCCTTTCGTTTAAGTGAGATAAGCGGGCCATGATCGCAGGAAACATCGCTTCCCGTTTGAAGCGCTTCCACTTTTGTTTTTAATTTTTCTAAAAATTTATCATGAATATCGCGATGAACCAAAACCCGCTGGACTCCGCCGCATGATTGACCGGCGTTTGAAAAACCCGACCAGATAATTCCCGCCGCGGCGCGGTCAATATCGGCGTCTTTGCGGATTATTGCGGCATCAGCGCCGCCAAGTTCAAGGGTGAGGGGGAGAAGCTTTCTGGCGGCAAGAGCCATCAACTCCTTGCCTACGGCGGTGGAGCCGGTAAAAAACAGCTTATCTATTCCCCCGTTGACAAAGACGGGACCCGCTTCGCTCCCAACCATCTCAATATTAACAAAAAGTCCGTCCGGAAGATTCGCCGCCTTTAGTATTTCCGCGATGATACGACCCGCGCCGGGGGTATGGGACGCTGTTTTTAAAATTACCGCATTACCCGCGAGAAGCGCCATGATAACTTCGGAAAAAGGAATTGAAAAGGGATAGTTCCAGGGAGAGATTATTCCCACAACTCCCCAAGGTTTGTAAATTATTCTGCTCTGTTTGAAAAACATCAGAATATTACCGCCGCGGATCTTTTGCGGTTTATACAAACGCCGCCCCTGACGGATATAGTAGGGAACCGCCATGAGCGCGGGAATAACCTCGGCGGCAAGAGCGTCAATTTTAAGCTTGCCGTTTTCTTTATGGATTATTTCCGTAACTTCATCGCGTTTATCGGAAAGGCTATGCCCCGCTTTTTTTATGCGCCGCGCCCTTTCGTTATACGAAAGTTCCGCCCAAATGTTTTGCACCTTTCTGGCTTTATTTACCAGTTCGTGAAATTCGTTATGTGTCATTCTCTCCCCTTAAAATCATCCATCGCGTGGCTGATGCCGAAAAAGTCGGCGACTAAATCCATTATTGCCGTGGGTACGAGCCGCAGTAAATATATCGTAAACACAAAACGCGGCATGATGAGCCGTGTTTTGTTTTTCAATACCGCTTTGACAATTTTCTTTACCGCATATTCTTTTTTAAGAATCGGCAGAAGAAGAGGGACGCGGGTTTTTACCCCTTCAAACATTCCCGTATTTATAAAGAACGGACAGACGACGGTGGTTCTTATTTTACTTTTCATGCGCCTCAGTTCCATACGCAGGGCTTCGTCAAAACCAAAGGAGGCAAATTTACCGGCGCAGTAATCCGACAATCCTTTTACCCCGATCATTCCGGCGGCTGAAGAAATTGTAATAATATGGCCCGTGTTTCTTTCGATCATGGAAGGCAGAAACGCTTTACTTGTCCAGAAAAGGGAAAGCACGTTAATATTTATAGTTTTAATTATGCTTTCATCGGGAATGCCAAGGAAGACGGGACCGACGACCTTCTCTCCTTTTTTTGATACTACGCCCGCATTATTAACGAGAATATCCAACGGGCCGAAATCGGCGGTAAGTTTTTGCGCCTGAGTGTAAACGGCGTTCTTGTCGGATACGTCGCAGATCATTCCCCGAATAAAAAGGTTTTTTTCACGGGCTTCATTTTCCACCGCTTTTATCGCGTTGTCGTTAATGTCCCAAATAATAACCTTTGCTTTTTTTTCAGCAAAGGCGAATGCCATAAGCTGACCGATACCGGATGCTCCCCCGGTGATTAAAATCAATTTATCTTGTATGTTTTTCATAGTTGACATTTTAACAAAATTTGTCAACAAGGTCAATAAGTCAGTGAACGAATAAATAACCAATGTTCGTGTTGGTTGTGTTCGAGGTAAAAAGCTTACAATTTCATTGAGTTGTGTATTTTAAAAAATTACTTATATTAAAACGCCGCAATCCGATACTCACACTTTTTTTCGCTTACGGGATCGTTAAAAGTTAGCGAATACGCCCTCAAAGCGAGATTCCCTGTTTGCGCCTCCCCGTCAAAGTACGAATACAACGGGTCGTTTTGAATCGGAAAACCAATCCAGCAAAGATGACACCGTATCTGGTGACGGAAGCCGCGTTTTATTCTCGCCGTAAAAACATTACCGTTAATACCGATAATTTCCGTTTTGTAAAAGCCGCCTTTGTCTTTGGCAATTTCCTTGTGTTTTTTTCCGTCTTCAATTACGGGGCGTACAAATTTTCTGCCGGGACCAAAGGGACGAAAATAACTTTCTATTTCAAACGGAGGTTGAGGTATGCCGTTTGAATATTCGGGGAATCCTTTTAGACGAACGGTAACATCGGCATTTGTGCAGACGGCGGAGTATTCTTTTATAAACTCCCCGTTGTCCTGTAAAACTTTAAATGCGTCGTAACTTTTTTTATTTTTTGCAAACAATACAAGTCCGTGAGTTTCAAAATCCAAACGGTGCATAATGTTAAAGCAGGGGGATTGAGTAGAGTACCACCCAAGAAGCGTGCCGTCTTTTAGCGAATTTATACCGGAAGGAGCGCAGTGCATTTTTGGCGGTTTATAAACAACGGCAAAATTATCCGTTTCTTCAAGAATGTACGGGCTATCCATTTGTATTCATCCTGTCCAGTTTTTCAATTATTTCCGTAAACCGCCTCGGAATTTGCGATGAAAAAACTCTTTCCTCAGTTTCACCCAGCAAGACAATCGCAAGGCTTTTTGAGTGAAGCATAAGGCTTGCGTCGGGGAATAATTTATCCGCGCCGCCGTAAATCGGGTCTCCAAGAATAGGGTATCCGATGTGGCGCAGATGAACACGCAACTGATGGGTGCGCCCCGTGCGCGGACGCAGAAGAAGGAGCGAGTGACTATGCCATGAATTAATCACTTTATAATGGGTTACGGCGTTTCTTCCGACGGCGGAGACTGAAAATTTTTTGCGATCTCTCGGGTCTCTCGCGATATAGGTTTCTATGCGCCCGTTAATTTCCTTTGGCGTACCTTGAACAATCGCTATATAAGTTTTTCTTGTCTTGCGCGTTTTAAATTGTTGCGCAAGAAACGCGTGCGCTTCTTCATTAAAAGCCGCGATAATTATTCCAGACGTGTCCTTGTCAAGACGGTGGACAATGCCGGGACGCGCATTATCAGTATCCCAATTACTTTCTTTGCCGCTCCTTTTTAATCTTTTGAAATACAAGGCGTTGGCAAGGGTGTCCTGCCTGTTACCGGCTCCGGGATGTACTACCATTCCCTGCGCTTTGTTAATAACAATGCAATTTTCATCTTCATAAATTATCTCAAGGGGAATGTCCTGGGGAAGCATATTCACAGGCGGGGAATCCCGCCAGCATAATTCAAGAATGTCTCCCTGTTTTACAATGCGGGAATTTTTTACGTCTTTTCCGTTAATTTTCGCCGTTAAAGACCTTGCCTTAATTTGCGAACGGGAGAGGATGCGTAAAGTTTCCGACACATAACGGTCAAGCCTGACTGGTTGGGGAAATTGTTCTTTAATGGTGTGGGAAAGACAGGGCATTATTTTTCGCCGGTTTTATTTTGCTCGACATTATTTTCCGCGCCTGTGGAATTATCAGCCTCCTGAGTTCCATAGGGGGTTTCTATAATCTCAATTGATCCTGAAGGCAGGCTTTCAATTCTGCGGCGTTCATTTATTCTTTTTATTACTACGATGAGCAAATCAATACAGGCGACTACAGCCGAAACCCCCAAGGCAATTAAAATAGTTCTAGCGTATTCGTCGTTTGTCATCTCAATCGCGCCTGCCGATTTTAACGGCCAGGGCGCATAACGCCGTCCTTCATCTGAAAAGTCAAAGTTATTTGCTTCACTCCAGCGGACCATATCGGTCACGAATGTAACAAAAAACATGGAGAACGGAAACGATCCGAAGGTAATTATATCCCAACGCCGAAAATCTTTTACCCACTGGGGTAATTCCATGGTAGATTCGGTCGGTTTAGTCGTACTTAAATTTTGAGCTTCCGCCTGATACAAGGAGCTAAACAGAAGAGAAAATAAAACTATCCAAAAAAATATATGCTTCATTATCCCTTAATTAATCTTTAAAAATCGCGCTGCCTATCCTTAACAGGGTTGAGCCTTCTTCTATGGCTATTTCAAAATCATTTGACATTCCCATAGAAAGGCAAAGCGCGTTTCCCGGAAAACGTTTTTCAATATCATCCCGCGCGCTTGCAAGTTGTCTAAAAGAAGAACGGATTAACGCGGTATCCGCTGTAAACGGAGCCATTGTCATAAGTCCCGTAAGTTTCAACTTCTCGCTCCCTAAAACCAATTCCGCCGCCTTAAAAAGCGCGTCTATGTTTTGAAATCCGTTCTTTGTTTCCTCTCCCGTATGCAGTTCAAGCATTATTTCAAGCGGCTCCTTCCGTTGGGGCGAATGTTTTGCAAGCTCTACGATAATCTCGTCCCTGTCAGCCGATTGAATACAGTCAAAAAAAAGAGCCGCCTGTTTTGCCTTGTTTCGCTGTAAAGAACCGATTAAATGAAAGCGCGCGTCGGAATGTCCGCTTTTAAACGCGTTTAATTTTTCCTCGGCTTCTTTTACCCTGCTTTCTCCAAAACAACGAATGCCGGAACGGTAAGCCTCATCTATCAGATTAACAGGCACAAATTTCGACACGCCCATCAATGTAATCTCGTCCCTTTTCCTGCGGGCGTAATCGCAAGTCTTTTGTATCCGCTCTTCAAGTTTTTCTATATTCCCGGCAACTGACATCTCTTTTCTATAATCGCATATTATCAATGGATAATGCAAGGGATAAAAACGTCTCCTGACCAAGACTTTCGGCGCGTTCCGCGCCGTTAAGCGAGTTACTTTGCAAAACAGACGCGCATAAATCCTGTACCGCCGATTTGTTTTGCAAAGAGTCTCCAAAACGGGAGGAAAGAAAATTTAGAAGGTTGTTCTTTATTGTCTTTCTTCTGGACGCGAATAATGTCCGTACCAGAGGATAAAAAACCACAGGATATTGTCGGGCGGCTTTTTTTTCAAGAAGAACCGCCATGCTGTCCACATTCGGCTGGGGATAAAAAGACGAGGGGCGAATCGTCAAAAGCGGTTTAATTTTGTAGGCTGACGCGCACAATACTGAAAAAGATGAATAGTCGGGTTTTCCCGCGGTTGCCGCCATGCGTAGGGCTACCTCTTTTTGAACGGTAACAACCATGCGCGAAAAAATACGGTCATTTTCAATTAAATCAGCCAACAGAGCCGCCGCGACATTGTAAGGAAGATTTCCAAAAAGGAACGGCGCGGCTTGATGTTCACGCCAGGTTTTCATTACATCGCCTTCAATAAGAGTAAAATTTTTATTCTCTGAAAAAATATTTTTTAAGATGCGGATAAATCCCGTATCGATTTCAAACGCTTTTACTTTTAGTCCTGTTTCAAGAAGTAAAGCGGTCATCGCGCCAAGGCCGGGGCCGATTTCCCAAACCTCGTCTCCGCTTTGAGCGTCCAAAGCCCGCACAAGCGCCTTTCTTGTTTCGCCGTTAATTAAAAAATTTTGTCCGAATTTTTTCCGCATACCGAGTCCTTCCCGATCAAGAAAGGCGCGTAAGGCGGTCGCGGAGTTATAATTAATTGTCATAAAAACGGTTCCGGTCTTAACAGTGATAAATGCCGCCTGTATTCAAAAACTATGATTAACAGCGAAAAGACAAGGGAGAGAATAATTAACAATAACGCGTCGGTTGAAATGCCGGGAATTTTTCCGGAAACGGAAACGATTATTTCCATTAACCTGTACAGGACGGATAACGGCCAATTAAGCAAGGCGGAGAGCGAAATAAAATCAAGGACAAGCCAGACTATTGAACCGATCATAAATATGGTTGTTAGCGGAACCATCACGAGTCCCGTTATGATTCCAACGGGCGCGAGAATCCCGAAAGTGGAACCGCAAACGCCGGCCGTCGCCAAAAATGCGCCGCAAGAGATTGCAAGAGGCTGTAATAAAAAGTCCGGGGCTTTGCCGGTAAACAGCGAAGAAAGAGGTTTGCCGATTATCAAAATGCCTAAAAGCGCCAAATATGAAAGAATAAAAGAGATACTGTTTCCCGCTGACGGAGTTACAATAATTTGAATAATAAATGAAAGCGATAAAATCGACAGCGGCTTTTTAGGCAAAGCCCCAAGTACCGCTAACACTCCAAGAATGTACATCATCGCGGCGCGGTTAAGGCTCGGCATTGAACCGACCAAAAAACAATAAAGTAGAATAATAGCCGCGCCGCAAATGGCGGACGCTTTTAATCCAAGCGGTTTTTTTAAAAGGAAAGTTATAAGCGCGGCGAGTATCGCAAGATGCATTCCCGACAAAGCCAGTATGTAAGACAACCCGGCGTTTCTGTACATTACGGCCAGCTCCGTATCAAGATTGTCTTTTATTCCCAGCAGAAGAGCAAGCGCGAGTCCTCCCCAGGGTTTTCCGCCGAAACGTTTTATCAAATTTAACCTGATACCCGTACGCATCCGTTCTATTGGCGGCGGCGGTTTTATAACATGCAATGATTTAGCGCTGACGGACCAACTCGGTCCTGAATTACCGCGCTCATTGGAACGTAGCGAGCCTTCCGCGAAAATTACCGTCCCCCGCCCGAAATGTTTTAATTTTTCCGCAATCTCCCGGGGAAAGAAAACGGTAATTTCTCCTCTGCCGGTTGCGCGCGATGTGCTTCCGGCGGCGCATTTGCGTAATGATACGGTAACAATCGCTTTTCCGCCGGAAATAATTCGCGGGTCTTCGAGTAATACGCCCTCAATGCCGGTTATTTGCTTTTCAGGAAGACCGAAAGATATCTTTTTTTGTCCTGCGCTCGCCGCACAAACGCCGATTACAAGGCCGACCGTCAAAGCGGCGGCGCAAACAGAGTACAATTTTAATATGCGGGATTGAACGTTAAGCGAGGAAAGAATCATTAAAAAATTGAACGCCGCGATAAAAAGCAATAAAACAGTAATAGTTACGGGTAATATGGCGTGAAATAAAATATAAAAACCAATAACCGCTCCAAGGGCGGTACATAAAACTGGAGTAATAGGAAGACGTTTAAGAAACTGAATTACCATTTAAGGCGATCAACCGCCTCCCTTGCCGCGGCCTGAATCTCTTCGGAGTACGATAAATTACCTATATATAATAATTGATCATATGCGGCGTTATAACCGATATTCCCAAGCGCTTGAACAACAGCCAAGGTTATCTCCCCGTCAAATGATCCTGTTCTTTCCATTCTAGCGTTAATAAGCCCAAGTTGCAAGCCTAGTATGGAAGTCGCGTCTGAATTTCCAACCGCTCCAAGGCATTCTATCGCTTCGATAAACCTTTCTTTTGGAGCTAAATTATGAAGAAAGTCGGTTTGCACGCGGTAATAATTGCGTATCGCCAAAGAATTTGCGCGTGTCCAATTAAGCTGTGTAAGCAGTAAAACGGCGGAATAGCGCATAGCGGCCATATCGATATTTTCTTCATCAGCGTTTAGTCCCTGTTCAAGAGCGAGTTCCGCAAGTTGTCCTTGTTGCGGCACGTTCAATCTGTCGCTGTTCGCCCCTATTCTAAAAGCGATAAATTTTTCCTCGGGATGATTATAGAATATTACGTTTATAAGGAATTGATACAGGTTTCCGGGAATTACCTCTAACGCGCCTTGGGCTTCGGAAGCGATTACTTCCGGGTATCCGGCGGAAAGAATCGAAAAAAGAGCGGGATAAGAAGAGCTGTCTCCCAAATCCATAATTGCGGAAATACATGCCGACACCAGCGTATAATTTACGGATTCTCCCGATCTGAATAACAGATTTTTCCCCATAAGATAATTATTAAGGTTATCGATAACGCTCTTGTTTCCCTTCCCTAAAGCGCCCAGTTTAATTAGTATATCGGCCCCTGTTTTTGAATCGGGGGTATCCAGGAAAAGTTTCCAAAGAGAGGAAGCGTCTTTGATATCGGATATATCAATTTCTTCGTCCTGCGAATCACCGTAAATTAAAGAAGCGGAAAACACAAGTAAAAAAACAATAAATAAATTTTTATTCATTCTTCTCCTCCATGAACTGATCCGGCTGTTTGGAGACAACGCCGGTTTCTTCTTCCAGCACGCGGAACGGCAGTTCATCATCATCATATTCTGGAAGCAAATTAAAAACTTCGCATAGAATAAAATTTCTGGTCCCAATCGGAAGAGTATCCGCTTCCATGTGCACGATTGAAATATTACTTTCCCTATCATAATCTACGGAACGCACCGTCCCCGGTACGCAGACAGGAATCTTATTAAGCAAAAATTGCGCCTTAAAACGCATTCCGGTGGAAACCTGTCCCATTACCTTGAACGCGCATCCCGTATCGGAAATATCGTCCATCATTACTTTTAATCCCGCCGCTTTTTCCAGTTTGTGCGGATTTTCAATATCGTTAACAAGATACAGAAACGCCGGATTGCGGAATTTAACGCGCATGGATTTTCTTTTTTGCGTTCTAAAAAGCGAATCATTCTGATCGATTTTTAACGCGGAAACCCCTTTGGAAAAAACTTCGTCAACTACTTCCGAATCAAAAACATATCCCGCGTCGTCTTCACGCCAAAAATAAACGGATATATTTAGCCCCAACCATTGCATGGTAGAGGATATTTTTGTATTCGTCGGACGCGCGATGGAAAGATAATTGCCTGAATTTTTTACGACTTCGGATTTATATACGCCGGTTCCCGGCACTAAAATTCTTAAGGTTTGACCTTCGGTAATTTGACGGGAACTGGTAATTCGGATTTTGTTTTCGGCGGACTGCATCTCTATTTCATTGTAATAATCAAAAAGTTTTGAAAGAAAATACTGTGTCGCCTGATCATTGTACTCTCCGGACGAGTGCAGGGTATTGACCATGGAACGGATTACTTTTTCAAATTGCGATTTAGACTTGAAAATACTCACGGGGTCGCTGATTTGACATGTTACTACAAGCCGCCTTAACTGTTCCATGTCTTTAATGGAAAAACCGGCTTCTTTTCCTTTCGCGAAAAATTGAATCCAGTTTCCGCGTTTTTCACCGCCTGAATTCGTTACAAGTATGATGCCGGTGAGAACAACAGCAATTAATATCAGAAACGGAATCAATGTTTTACCTCATTTAAACATGATTTTTTTTCCTAATTTTATTATAATACAGAAATAAAATTATGGGTATATATATAGAGGCGCTTATTCTTTATATTCTCCTGTTTTTCCCCGGATCAAGCTTTATATTTTCAAATAAGGAAGCCGTGATTACGGATTTTTCCGTAACGGCGGGACTTGTAAATATTTTCACGTATTTAATACCCTCGTTAGCCTTAATCTGGTATTTGATATATAAGGCGCGGAAGATAGAATTATGGGCCGTAAAGCCGGGGAAAAAAGATATTATTTCCTTTGTAATCACATTACCATGCCTGTTAATTATCGGTTTGACTGTTACTTTTATAGGCGTATATATCGGCGGACATTCCTCCCAAATAACTATTAAATCTCCTTCAACGGTCATTGAATGGGTAATTCTTTCCATTACCTGCCTGCTGGCTGCTTACCTTGAGGAAAGTTATTTTCGCTATTATCTTTTAACCAAAAGAGAAGAATTAAATTTAAACGCCGCGTCGGCTTTGGCGCTTTCTGTGGTTATGTTTTCTGTTTGCCATATCTACGAAGGTCCGTGGGGTTTTATGAACGCCGTAATTTCCGGTACGATTCTTGGCTTTATTTTTTTACGGTACTATTCGCTTCACGGCATCGCCATCGCCCATACGCTGTATAATATTTCAATTTTTGTTATTAACGCGTTAATTAATTAATGCCCTAAAAATTTAAAACTGATTCAAAAGCGTTAACATCCGCTTTATCAAGATCGGGCGGCTCAATCCCCAAAAGGGAGCGCACTTCGTCCAGCGACTGGGGTCCTTTTATACCGCCGGTAAAATTAACAACGGCGAAAACCCGTACGGGTTTCGTTTTTCCCTTAACTGACACTGAAGGCATTTCTTCGGTGATAAATTTATCTCCGACAAGTTTCCATGTTTCTTCGGAAATAAGAATATCCGCTCCAAACGGTTTAGTAAAAGCTTCAACGCGTAACGCCAGATTGACGGGATCGCCTAAAACCGTATAATCCATCCGCGTGTCGCCGCCAAGCTGTCCCGCCGTAACAACGCCTGAATTAATTCCGCATCCGATACGGATTGACGGATTGGAAGCATCTTCCGCCTTGTGTTCCCTGTTTATATAATAAACAGCCTTACGCATCATAAGAGCCGCTTTTATGCCGTTAAAAGCGTCCTTGCGCGGACTGCCCGCCGAACAAGCCGTGCCCCAATGGGCCATTATCGAGCTTCCTATAAATTTATCCATAGTACCGTTTGTTTTTTTTACGCAGTCAACCATTTTTGTAAAATACTCATTGAGCCACAATACGATTTTGTCGGAAGCTTCCGCGCCAAAAAATCTGATAAAGTTTTCATATTTTGTCGTAAAGTCCCGAATATCGGAAAATAAAATAGTGCCGTGTTTTGACAAACCGCCCGGTTTTATTTCGCCGCTTATCGTTTTTACGGCAATTTCCTTATTTGAAAATCTGCCGAAAACATTTAAAGCCGAACACATTTTTCCTAAATTATAGGTTAACGCGCCAATCTCGTCGCGAGCTTTTGAATGTAATTTCTGATCAAAGTTTCCGCCTTCAATTTTGCTCGCCGCGACCGCCAACGCTCTAAGCGGGATGGAAATTGTTTTAGAGAAAAACCAAATGATAATAATTGATATAATTAATACGGCGATTGCAAGATAAATATTACTTATTGCGGCGGTGTTAATACTTTCAAATACTTTGTTGTATTCAACGCTCGTTATTACAACCGCATTCGCGATATTCAGTTTGGTGTATGCCACAAATTGCCGAGTCTTTTTTTCTTTGACTTTCGGCTTTAAAATACCGTATTTCTTTAATATTTCCAATGATTTATCAATAACGATTTTTACCGTAGGTTTTACTTTTTCCCAAACAGGTTCAAAGATCCCAAGATTCGCGTCATTCACGTTATTGGACGAAGACCGTATAATCCCAAAGTCAGTTTCCATGATCTGTTGTCTGTTGTATTCGAAACCGTCAAAAATAGCGCGGATAAAATCCAGATTTTTAATATTTGTTTTTTCCTTAACGACGGAAAAATCGGAATGAGAAAGAATATCGCCGTCGGCGTTAAGCATATAAGAGCTATTCGCATAACCAAAGTTTTTATTTAAATCTTCACAAGAAAAAAGAACCGCCGCAACTCCGCCGCTCTGCCACGGAAAAAACAATCCCAAAACGGCCTTTGAAAAATGAGGAGTCGCGTTCAAAAGAACAGTCTCCCCTAGGATGGCGCGTCCCAATGCGGCCTTATTGCCGTCAAAAAACGGAGAAACCTTATCTTCATTAATCTGACGCGAAGTAAAAAACCGTTTGTTTATTAAAAGTTGCTCCTGTCTGCCGGGAATGACAAAAAAAACGGCCGCTATTTGCCTATTTTCAATAAAAAAGAAATCTATCGATTCCCTTACGGAGGAAGCCTGTGAACCCAAAATGCTGATATTTTGAATTAGTACCCGTGAATTCGATTGTGTATTTATCAGCAGAGTTTCCGCTTCTATTGCCGACCGGCGGTTTATTTCAAAATTATTCTTTTCCGCGTTTATCCTTAAATCTGTATATCCCAACCATGTAACAAGCGCGATAATGGAGCCGAGGGAAATAACCAAAATAAGCGAAATAATGGTAATTAACTTTGCGCCAATGGAGAACCGTACCTTATTTAAGGCCCGTAATTTATATTTTGAGCTCATATTATTATTATCGTGCTATTTTTACGCGTAAAATAGCGGATTTTTGCCAAAAATTTTCACACCCGCTAAACAAACGCGGCTACGCCGTGCGTTTATTTAGCGTCTTTGTGAGCTTTGTGAGAAATCTTGGCGATTTATCTTAATATTTCTTTAATTGCCTGTAGGCCTGTGCGGCAAGGCCGAAATCGGCGTTTTTGGTAAAATCTTTGGCATATTCATCGTAGAGCATATCTTCGTACATTTTACCCGCGAAACTGTTGTCTACAAGCCCCGATTTTTGTACCGTATTTCTCATGCTGGTTAAAAGATTTTTAACAAGGAATGTCTCAAGTTCAAGGCATAACTGGTAGAGCTTGTCTTCTTTATCGATAGGCTCTTCACCTGCGCGTTTTTCAACTACTGTACTGTTGGCTGAAGCCGAGGCTGAGGCTCTTTTTAACGCTTCGGCAAAATTCTGCGGACTGTGGACGGCCGGACTTGACGATAACCGCATATTATCCGCATAAAGCGACGCTGGGTTATTAAATTCAAATCCGGCTATTTCCATTTATACTCCTTAGAATTTACATCGGAATAACCTGACAATTTCTAATTGTCAGGTTATAATTCTTACCTCTTTAATGTAGTCGCCGTTCCAAGCATACTGTCGCTTGTTTGAATTGTTTTTGAATTAAATTCATAGGCGCGTTGGGCGACAATCAGATTGACCATTTCACTAACAACCGCGACATTGGACATTTCCAAAAATCTGTGTTGAATTTGTCCCATGCCCTCATAACCGGGTATTCCCGGAATAGCCTCGCCCGAGGCCTGACTGACCCTGAACAGGTTTTCGCCAATCGCCGTAAGACCTACAGGGTTGGGAAAACGGTACAATTCGATTCTGCCTACGTCAACCTCAACTTCCTCTCCGTCGCGCGGAACTTTTACGCTTACCCTGCCGTCTTTGGTAACATTGATGCTATCCGGCAGAAAAAGCTCCGGCATGATTATATCCGGAATAAGCCAATAACCGTTGCTTGTAACCATACGTCCGTCCGAGTCAACTTTAAAGTTTCCATTACGGGTATACGCCATAGTGCCGTCATAAGTCTGTATTTTGAAAAAACCTTCGCCCGTAATCGCCATGTCGGTGGCGACACCGGTATTTTGCAACGCCCCTTGTTCAAAAACCCTTTGGGTATCCGCCAACTTAACGCCGTGGCCCATTTGAATACCTACAGGGACTACCGTATCTTCCGTGGCAGGGGTTCCCGCCGTTCTTACCGTTTGATAAATTAAGTCTTCAAAATCGGCGCGTTGTTTTTTATAACCGTGGGTATTTACGTTTGCAAGGTTGTTTGAAATTGTATCGATATTCGCCTGCTGTCCGATCATGCCGGACGCTCCTGTCCATAAACTCCTAACCATTTTTTCCTCTCTTATTATTTATTATTAACCAAATTTTGCCACTTGATTTATTAACGTACCCAATGCGGAATCTTCCGACTGGATTACCTTCTGATTCGCCTCGTAAGAACGGTTTACTTCAATCATTTGAACCATTTCAATTACCGGATCGACATTTGCGGACTCTATAAATCCCTGTATAACTGTCGGTCGTTCCTGCGCGCTCATAATCCTGGGAGGTCCTGAATATCTGCCATTACTATTGCCTTCACGGTAAAGACTGGTTCCCTGTTTTTCAAGAAAGCGCTCCAGCTCAAAATCTACTATTTTCAAGGTGTCCAATAAGACTAGATCTTCCCATTGATTGGCCTCCCTTCCTACCATAACATCCGGTTCATCGGGATAAGCGGCGTTGATCCATACTCTGCCTTCGTTATCTACCTTAAAATTATTGGCTTTAACCCTGATAGGGCCGTTTTCTCCCAGTAAAGGATAACCGTCCTTAGTTTCGAGATATCCTTCCTTACCGAGGATAAAAGAGCCGTTTCTTGTATATCTTTCGCCGTAAGGCGTCGCTACAGAAAAGAATCCCTTACCGTCAAGCATCAGATCAAAGTCACTTTGGGTCTCTTTTGGCGCTCCTTGGGTAAAAACCGTATATAATTCGTTTAATTCAACGCCGGTGCCAAGTTTTCCGACAATCGGCGCGGCATCCGCGGAGCCAAAGGGGTGTAAATAAACGCCGTCGTCATCCTGCCGCCTTAGCAACAACTCAGGAAACGCCTTAAAAAATACAACATCCTTCTTATAACTGGTTGTATCCACATTTGCCAGATTGTTCGCCACCGCATCAAGCCGCCACTGTTGCGCCCTCATCCCGCTTGCGCCCGTAAACCATCCTCTAATCACACAAACCTCCGTCCATGTTAAATTATCGGCATTTGGAGAGACGGGTTTATAGGATTAAATTTTTTCTAAAAGACCTTTCGCAAAGGCGCAGAGGCGCAGAGGACGCAAAGTTGTTGTTTGTAAAATCATCGTTTTTCCTTCAATATTTGTAGTTAAAAACATATATCTTGATCAATAATGGACTGTCGGACAGGAACTTTGCGCCTCTGCGTCTCTGCGTGATGAAATTTGAGAACAATTTCTTAAATTTTTAGTAGTAATATACGTCTAACTTATCGCTTTAAATTCACTAAGCACTAAGTCTAATTCCATTTTAAGGATATTCAACTGTTCCGCTGTGACCAGTTTTTTACCGTTTTTAAGGTTCTGCTCGACGGCGGTGGCGGCCGTTTGAAGGATTATTTTGCCTACATTACCCGCGTCGCCTTTTAATGAATGGGCAAGTCTGTGGGCGAGTACGATATCGTCGGCTTCCAGAGCGTCAACAATTTCCTGGTATTTGTTTTGATTGCCTTTTACAAACAGAGTTTGCAGTTTCCTTTGAAATTCAATACTCGCTTCCAGTTTGGTATTCTTATAATCGGATCCGGGTATTTTGGGCGTAAAGTATTTCATAAGGCAACGCCACAGTTCCTGCGAGGTAAAAGGCTTCCCTACGCATTCAATCATGCCGCTATTTCTGTAAATTTCCCTGTCATTAAACATAATATTCGCCGTCATTGCCACTATGGGAACGCCCGTGTGCAGTTCTTTGATTTTTTCCGACGCTTCAAGCCCGTCCATAACGGGCATGTGCATATCCATGAAAATCAAGTCAAATTGCTTTTCATTGTTGTCCTGTCTTTTTTTTACCAATTCATAACCTTTTTGTCCGTTATCGGCAATAATAGTGGTCAGTCCGACTCTTGCCAAATGTTCGTAAACAACCTGTTGATTCATTGGATTGTCTTCGCATAATAAAACTTCGCCTTCAAAAGCCGGTTTATCAAGATCATGAATAACCATTTTATCTTCAAATAAATGCTCATGTTCGGAGTCTACGGTATCAAAAGTCAGTTCAAAGCTGAATCTGCTCCCAATACCGGGGGTGCTGTCAACAGAAAGTTTTCCGCCCATCATTTCCACAATATCTTTTGTAATAGACAGCCCAAGTCCGGTACCGCCGTATACACGGGTTATTGCGGTTTCGGCCTGCGTATACGGCTCAAATATTTTGTTTATTTGTTCAGGGGTCATACCGATGCCTGAATCTTTTACCTCAAAAAACATCGTTATGGTTTTTTCGTTCATAGACCTTAACACGGCGTTAAGTTTTACCATGCCCGTATTCGTAAACTTAACCGCATTAGATAGAAGGTTTACAAGCACCTGACGGAGTCTTGTAGGATCGCCCAATGGTTTTTTCCCCAGGCTTGGTTCGACATAAAAATGTAACATAATGCCTTTTTCGATAGCCTTGGGCATAATTAATGTCCGACAGCTTGAAAACAGTTCATGCATCTCAAAAGGAATTTTTTCCAGTTCCATTTTGCCGGATTCTACTTTGGAAATATCAAGTATATCGTTAACAATATGTATAAGCCATTCGATGTTAATTTTTATTTTAGTTAAATATTCCCTGACTTTGGGCGATATTTCATTATCAAGCGCAAACTCCGAAAAACCCAGAATACTGTTCATCGGCGTACGTATCTCGTGGCTCATAGTCGCCAGAAATTTTGTTTTTGAAGACGACATCGCTTCCGCCGCCTTGCGTAGATGGTCAATTTCATCGTATGGTCGTCTAAGGATAACGGCGGCGGCAATGGCCGCAGGTATGCTGATAATCAATGTAATCAGCCCTAAGAGCAATAAAGTGCCGGGAACTTCATTTAATACGCTTTCATTAAATGGGGCGACAACGCCTACAAACCAGCCTTCACTCGGGCTTGATACGGGGCGGATGGCGTACATTCTGTGCATACCATCCAGAATGAATTTGCCCGTACCGCGCTCTTTATTAATTCCGCGCTTTATCACTACGGATACGCTTTCGTAACGCTTGTCGGTTTTCGCCAAATTTAAAAAATTTATTCTCTCTTGTACCCAGTCTTCACGGTAATTGGAAACAGTATTGCCTTCCGCGTCATGAATAAAAAAATGACCGGAATCCCAGAAAAGAAACCTGGACAGTAAATTGCTAAAGAAAGAACCGGGTAGAACCGCCGCCAAAACAAGATTGTCATTTATTGGAACGGAGACATACATAACAAGCTCTCCGTCGGGAGTATACATTGTTGTCGAAACTATGGCTCCGCCTTTCATTGCGGTTTGCATAAAAGGTTCTCGGATTAATTCGGGAGAAAATGACGATTCCCCGCAAAAAGTCAATAAATTTGTCTTATTATACAGGGCAAGACCGGTAAATACCGAATATTTCTCGCATATCCGCTTAAGCTTGTCCGTATCAGGTAATGACGCGTTTGTACCGGCCATAATATACGTTTCAATATCATCGGCCGCGTTTTTTGCGGTAGATTTTAAGGTTTTAATCTCATTTGTTACATATTGATCCGCGATATCAACGGTAACCAGCATATCGGCCCTCATAGCCCTGCTTATACCGCGCGTCATAAATAAGGAGCCCACCGCAAGGCTTGATATATTTATAATAATTGCTGTAGCAATGACGATTATTAGTATCTTTAGACGAATTATCTTTTGATTTGTTTGAAGTTTATGCATATATTAATATTTTACCATAATTTTATTAGTTTTTGTTAATAAATATTAAATAAATTTTATTTTTTAACAAAAAAAACCTGGTCTGTAAGCCTTACTCACCGGGAGCGGCTTTCTATGACCAGGTTTTTTATGAAAAATCTTTTTAAATACCAAAAAACCTTAAATTAAAGAACTACTTTTGGTTTCTTGGCTGCGGGTTTCTTCGCCGCAGGTTTCTTTGCCGCGGTTTTCTTCGCGGGCTTCTTTGCCGCGGTTTTCTTCGCGGGCTTCTTTGCCGCTTTCTTCGCGGGCTTCTTCGCCGCGGGTTTCTTCGCAGCGGGTTTCTTCGCAGATGTTACTGCCATCTTTTTGTCCCCCCTAACTGGTTTTTTACTGCCTTTCACCTTGGCAGCGGCAGGTTTAGTCTTTTCGGACCCCCCTCCCAATATATTATTTCCGGAATTGTTGATAACGGCTTGCGCTCCGGCAAGACGCGCTAACGGTACCCGGAATGGTGAACATGATACATAGCTCAATCCCGACCTATAACAGAAGTCAATGGTTACAGGATCGCCGCCATGTTCTCCGCAGATCCCAACCTTGAGATCCGGTTTTACAGCTCGACCTTCTTTAATCGCAAAATGAATCAAACTGCCTACTCCGTCCTGATCAATGGTCTTGAACGGGTCAACGTCAAGAACATTTTTTTCCAGATATGTAGGCAGGAACGACGCGATGTCATCGCGGCTAAACGCGAAGGTCATTTGTGTAAGATCGTTTGTTCCAAAACTGAAAAAGTCTGCGTATTTGGCGATATGCGCCGAGCGAATCGCCGCGCGCGGAACTTCGATCATCGTGCCGATGGTAACGGGAACTTTTACGCCCGCCGCGGTAAATACTTTTTCGAGTATTTTCTCGGCATTGGGGCGTAATAATTTAAGTTCTCTCGCGGTTACGACAATCGGTATCATAATTTCCGGATGTACCGGAATTTTTTGTTTTGCGCAATCTGCGGCGGCATGGGCGATAGCCTCCACCTGCATATCGTAGATTTCGGGGTATGTTACGGCTAAACGACAGCCGCGATGCCCCAACATCGGGTTGCTTTCTCTAAGAACATCAATCTTGGAAGTTAATTTATCTACGTTGACGTTTAAATGTCCGGCTAATTCTTCAATTTCCTCTTTTGTATGGGGAACAAATTCATGAAGCGGCGGGTCTAAAAGCCTGATTGTCACAGGGCGGCCTTCCATCGCCTTGAAAATACCGAAGAAATCCTTTTGTTGAAGGGGAAGAATTTTCTTAAGCTGTTCTTTTCTTTCCTCTTCCGTTTCCGCAACAATCATTGCGCGGAAATGAATGAGTTTTTCCTTGTCAAAGAACATATGCTCCGTTCTGCAAAGACCGATACCTTGAGCGCCGAAATCAAACGCTCTTTTCGCGTCCTCAGGCTGATCTGCGTTGGTCCTGACGGCAAAACCTTTAACTCTGCCGCGAACCGAACTTGCGCGGACTTCATCGCACCATTTAAGGAAAGTATTTACATCTTTGGAAATTTTGGGCGCTACCAGCGGCAATTTACCTTCGTATACTTCGCCGCAAGTACCGTCTATGGTTATCCAATCGCCTTCATTAAATGTTTTTGCGCCGATTTCGACCGTATTAGTATTTTCATGTACTATAACGCCTTTTGCTCCGGCAACGCATGGGGTTCCCATGCCGCGTGCGACAACAGCGGCGTGGCTTGTCATTCCGCCTGTCGAGGTAAGAATACCCTGCGAAACAACCATTCCGCCGATATCTTCGGGGCTTGTATCTTTACGAACAAGAAGTACTTTTTCGCCTCTTTGATGCCAGGCCTCAGCGTCTTTCGCGTTAAAAACGATTCTGCCCGCTCCGGCTCCCGGAGAAGCGGTTAGCCCTTTTGTTAGGGCTTTTGCCTGTTTTTGCGCCTTAAAATCGATCTGCGGGTGCAGAACCTGGTCAAGAAGAGCGGGTGTAACGCGCATAATAGCGGTTTTTTTGTCGATTAAGCCTTCATTTACCATATCGACCGCACACTTTACCGCCGCGGTTCCGGCGCGTTTGCCGTTACGGGTTTGCAGAATGTAAAGAACGCCCTGTTGAACGGTAAATTCCATATCCTGCATATCTTTAAAATGCTTTTCAAGACGGTTTTTTATTAATACAAGCTGTTTATATATGGTAGGATTCTTTTTTTCCAGCGTAGCGATTCTTTCCGGCGTTCTGATACCGGCAACTACGTCTTCTCCCTGCGCGTTCATTAAATATTCGCCGTAAAATTCATTAATACCGGTGCTGGGATCTCTGCTGAAACATACTCCTGTTCCCGAATCATCGCCGAAATTGCCAAAAACCATTGACTGAACATTTACCGCGGTTCCTTTAAGGTTGACAATATTTTCCAGTTTGCGGTAGGTAACTGCGCGGTTACTCATCCATGATCCGAAAACCGCGTTTATCGCGCCCCAAAGTTGATCAAGCGGAGCCTGCGGGAAGTCTTTACCGGAATTATTTTTAACTATTTTTTTGTATTCTTCAACAAGTTTTTCAAGATCGGAAGCCGTAAGGTCGGTATCAAGATCCACTTTCTTCGCTTTTTTAACCGCATGAAGCGCTTCTTCAAACAAGGCATGTTCAACGCCCATTACCACATCGCCGTACATTTGAATAAAACGGCGGTATGCGTCCCACGCGAAACGCGGATTACCTGTTTTTGCGGCAAGACCTTTTACCGATTTGTCGCTTATCCCAAGATTAAGGATTGTATCCATCATGCCGGGCATGGACATTGCCGCTCCGGAACGAACTGAAACCAAAAGCGGATCATTGGGATCGCCAAGTTTTTTATTCATCATGGTTTCAAGTTTTTTAAGATTGGCTTCTACTTCTTCTTTAATACCTTTTGGATACTTATTTTTATTTTCATAATAAGCGGCGCACACATCTATAGAAATAGTAAAGCCGGGCGGAACAGGAATTCCAAGATTGGTCATCTCGGCAAGGTTAGCGCCCTTGCCTCCTAAAATTGATTTCATCTTCGCATCTCCTTCGGCTTTTCCTTTTCCGAAGAAGTACACATTCTTTTTACTTGCCATTAATATCTCCCTCCATAATATATCATGATGAATAAATAATAGCAACTATATTTTTTTTTATCAAGTCGCTATTATAAATATTATGAACTATATTGAACTTCCTGTCTATAAGAATCAGAAAAAAATTTTATCAATGCTTGAAAATAATCAAGCGCTTGTCGTGGAGAGTCCTACCGGTTCCGGAAAGACAACTCAACTACCCGTAATACTTTATGAAGCGGGATATACGAAGAACGGAATCATCGGAGTTACCCAACCGCGCCGTATCGCGGCGGTGTCCGTAAGCGAATTTATCGCGCGTCAAACGGACACAAAGATACCGGGACTCATCGGATACAAGATGAGATTCGCCGATCAGACCAATCATGAAACAAAAATAAAAATAATGACCGATGGAATGCTCCTTCAGGAGATGAAAATCGATCCTTGGTTGTCAAAATACGGCGTTTTAATCGTAGATGAGGCCCATGAACGAAGTTTAAACATCGATTTTATCCTTGGATTGCTTAAAAGAGTTCTTGAAAGCCGTCGTGATTTTAAAGTGATCATATCTTCCGCGACAATAAACGCGGAAATTTTTTCCGAATACTTTAATAATTGCCCCATTGTAAAGATAGAAGCGCAACGTTTCCCGGTAACATTGATTTATGATCCTGTTTTAACAAGCGAACCGGAAGAAAGGGAAGAAAGAAATCGCGAGAAAACAAGAAATAATAGGCAAATAAACAACAAAGAAGAGGCAATTTTATTAAAAATCGAAACAATTACTACACGTTTTATAAGTGAAAAACGCGAAGGAGACATATTAATTTTTCTTTCCGGCGAAAAAATGATAAAAGACTGTATATCAAGGCTCACTTTTTGTTCTGCGGGAAAATATTTACACCTTGTCCCATTGTACGGCAGACTTGGAAAGGAAGAACAGGAAAAAGTATTTGAAGATCCTCCAAAAGGAAAAACGAAAGTTGTTATTTCAACCAATATCGCGGAAACTTCGGTCACTATTGACGGAATTACCGCCGTAATTGATTCAGGATTGGCAAAAATAAACTGGTATAATCCCCGCACATTTACATCCAGTCTTATAGAATCGCCGATATCAATAGCGTCGGCGAACCAAAGAAAGGGAAGAGCGGGGCGAACGCGCGAAGGAACCTGTTACAGATTGTACACGCGCAAAGATTTTGAACAAAGACAACTATACACTACCGAAGAAATTTTTCGTACGGATTTATCGGAAGTTATTTTAAGGATGGCGGATCTTGGAATAACTGATTTTGAAGACTTTGATTTTATCGCCGCGCCTGAAAGAGAGGGATTACTTGGCGGAATAGAGACGTTGAATCTGCTTGATGCGCTTGAAAAAGACCGCAGTTTATCAAATATCGGCAAATTAATGACGGAATTCCCGCTTGCGCCGCGTCAATCACGCATAATTGTGGAAGCTATACTAAAATATCCCGATGTGATCAAAGAAACGTTAATAGCTGCGGCGTTTTTATCGACACAGAGTCCTTATATCCTTCCTCCGGGAGAAGAAACCGACGCGAGACAGGCTCATCACCGTTTTAGAGATGATAACGGCGATTTTGTTTCTTATTTAAAACTTTATAAATCGTACAATGACTCGACAAATAAATTTAAATTCTGCGAAAAAAGTTATCTTGACGAGCGCGCGATGGCGGAAATAGTGAATGTAACCGCCCAGCTTGAGGAAATTCTTGCCAAGATGAAAATTCCGGTACACCAAAGGGCACAGCTGCTGTCTTCCGCTGAAATTGACGATTATTTATGCTGTATCGGACGCGGAATGATACAATTTGTGTGTGTCCGCGAGAGAGGACACGGAGAATCGCACGGGAAAATAGGTTCATATCGCAGTTTAACTGCGGATAAAATAATAATTCATCCGGGATCGGTTATGTTCCGCATGGATCCTCTATTTATTGTCGCCGGAGAAATTGTACGCACGTCAAAAATGTACGCGATGTCGGTTTCTCCGCTTTCAAGAGAAGTATTGAATCGGATAAGGCCGGGGCTTTTCTCCGGCGACGCTGACGGAAGATCGACAAGCGGTACGGAAAAGCAAAAGAAAACTCGCGATTTTACCAATAACATTAAAATTTCCGGCGAAGTGTTTGATATTGTCACCGTAAAAGGAAAGAAAACCGTAATTCTTCCGTGGGAAAAACTGGAACACATTAGAGACAAGCTATCAAGTGAGAAAAATTACAAGAGCATAAAAGGAAAAATTATTATAAAAAACCAATATAATCTTCTTGCGGGAGAAAAACTCAGTTTCATACTCTCTCTTGCGCCGATTTTAGACGTAGATGGAGCTTTTTCCCGTTCTCTGCCGCGTAAGGAAAATTTTAATTCGCATGAAAAACTTTCCGCTCTGATAAATCATTTGGACGATCTTGCAAAACCTGTTATATGGAAAAAAAACTCAAAAGAACTTGGATTTTTGGGACTTTTTACGGACGGAGACGGAAATTACTGGTTTAGAGCGTCACGCGGTTTCTACACTTGCTTAAATGAAAGTCTTTCCAGCCTTGAATCATTGATTGACGAGTTAGGCGAAGAAGTTGATATTGAACAAAAACATGTTGTGAATCAATGTTACCGCAGATTGTCGGATTATTTATGATCAAATAATAAATAACAGAGAACAAATAACAAAGGAAGATATTGGTTAGCAAGCGTTGCGGGTTGACAACACGTTCTGTTTGCTAAGTTCGCTCTCTTCCTTTATTATTTGTTATTTGTTACTTGTTATTTTTTACCTCTCCTGTTGATTTTTTCTCTTTTTTCCCATACTCTGCTAATATGTCGTTCTCTTTTTACAACACACTTGGACGCGAAAAACAACCCTTTAAGCCTTTGCAAGAGGGAAAAGTCGGCTTTTACGGCTGCGGTCCGACGGTTTATAACTACGCCCATATCGGCAATTTACGCGCCTATGTGCTTCATGATATATTAGTCCGCTCCTTACGCCATACGGGTTTTGATGTAAACCATGTAATGAATATTACCGATGTCGGACATCTTTCAGACGACGCTGACGACGGCGAAGATAAAATGGTAAAAAGCGCGGAAGAACGAGGCAAAAGCGTTCTTGAAATAGCGGATTTTTACACAAAGGCGTTTTTTAACGATACGGATAGGATGAATATTACTCGCCCTACGGTTGTTTGCAAGGCAACTGAGCATATAGGCGAGATGATCGCGCTGATTCAACGGATAGAGAAAAACGGTTTTACTTATTTCGCGGGGGGCAATCTTTATTTTGATATTTCAAGATTTCCTTCTTACGGAGAACTTGCGCTTCTGCGATTGGACGATCTTAAGGCCGGAGCGCGGATAGAACAGGACGAAAATAAGCGTAACTTAGGCGATTTTGTTCTTTGGTTTACAAGAAGCAAATTTGAAAATCAAGCTCTTGTTTGGGACAGTCCGTGGGGGCGCGGATATCCGGGCTGGCATATTGAATGCTCCGCGATGAGTATGAAGTACTTGGGCGAAAATTTTGACATTCACGCCGGAGGAATCGATCATATCCCTATTCATCACACAAACGAAATAGCGCAAAGTGAGGCCGCCACGGGGAAAAAACCGTGGGTAAATTACTGGCTCCACAATGAATTTCTTGTCCTTAAAGACGGGAAAATGTCTAAATCAAAAGGCGGTTTTCTTACTTTGCAAACCCTTGTAGACGAGGGCTTTGATCCTCTGGATTACCGTTATTTCCTGCTTGGCGGACACTACCGCAGTCAGCTTCAGTTTTCCATGGAAAGTTTGGAAGGCGCGAAAAACGCCCGTAAATCGCTTGTAGACAAAATTCGAGCTTTGGCCGCGAAGTGCGGCGTGCCGACAGCGGAAGATACGGAAAAAACAAGAGAATATATAGAAGATTTCAACAAAGCCATTGAAGACGACTTAAATACCCCGCGCGCATTGGCGGAATTATGGGGGCTGTTAAAAGAGGGTAGGGCGGAACCTGAAACGCTTACTGCTGTTTTTAAAATGGACAAGGTTCTGGGGCTTGGACTGCAAGACGCTGTAAAAACCGTTGAAAAAGGCGAAAATGACGCGTTTTCACGGGAAATTGAGGAATTAATCGCAAAAAGAGCGGAAGCGAAAAAGGCAAAGGACTTTACCGCGGCGGATAATATAAGACAAAACCTTAAAAATAGGGGTATAATTTTGGAGGACGGGCCTTCGGGTACGGTATGGCGCAAGACTTGTTTTGGACCCCAAACGGGTTCCCGAACAAGTCTGTAACAAAAAAGGAAAGAAATTGTTTAAAATAATAGAAGAGGAACAATTGGAAAATGACGCAAACCCTGTTCGTACAGATGGTCCTCGCGATGAAGGCGAATCAATGGGGTGGAATTCAACGGTTGAATTCCAGCGCCTTTATGATTCAACGTTTCAAATTTTGTTGAGGGTAGCTTACCGTATAACCAACAACTGGGAAGCGGCGGAAGACCTTTGCCAGGAGAGTTTCTTCCGTTTATATGAAAGAAACATGGTTTTTCCAAATAAGGAAGAGGCGAAATACTGGCTGATTCGAGTAGTTAAAAATGCGGCGTTAAATTACGCGAAAAGAAAGGAGCGGGAACGAAAAGCGTATCAACGCGCTTTTCGTGAGGACCACAGGCAGGAGGAAACCGGAGAGGGTTTACTTGTAAAAAAGGAAACCAGCGAGGAAGTTAAAAACGCCCTGGAAAAACTGCCGGATAATTTACGTATGGTTTTGATATTAAAAGAATATGCTGATATGAACTACAAGGAAATTGGCAAAGTGCTTGGCATTAGCGAAGGAAATGTTAAAGTACGGGTGTTTAGAGCCAGAGAAAGACTTGCGAGTCTGCTTGCGGAAAGCCTTAGCTCTATACAGCCGAATATAGATTTACAAGGCGGTAAAAATGTGTCCTGATCCACAACTTCTATCAATTTATGTCGATGGTGAACTTCCGTCACCCTGGAATGAAAAAATGGATGTCCATTTAAAGGAATGTCCGGCTTGCAGGGGAAAAGTTGAAAATTTTAAACATCTTCGCGAATTAATCGGCAAAGACTCCTCCTCAAAAAAAACAAGCGAAGAGGAAATTCTGAAATCCAAAGAAAAAATTTGGCGCAGGATAGAGGAAAAACGACGCTTTGTACAATATCCCGGAATATGGCAACGCAGGATTTCCATTCCTTTGCCGGTAGCGGCGGCTGCGGCGATTATAATTGCGCTTTTTGTAATATTTTTCTCGGGCGGCGGACAAAATTTGAACAACGGATTTGCCGGCAAAAAGGCAACCCCTGATGAAAGATCAAATTTTATCCTTGCGGCGGATGAAGAAATCCCCGAAATTATACCGACGGCGACAGATTTAAACGGTGTTCTTCAATATTTAGGCGCGGACGGTTCTGAAATTATCATTCTAAAGCTTCCTGAAAGCAAGTATTTTTCCAGATCCGGCGAACCCGCAATAATCAGAGCCGCTGATTATTCAAGGAGTCATCCGTAAAATGAACCGCCATCTTCCTTTTTTAAGCGCTTTATTTATATTTACAACAAGCGTCTGTATTGAGGCGCAGTCTCAGCCGGTAGGTTCCGCAATGATGCCGGAATTCAGAAGGCAGGCGTTGGTTTTGGATATTAACGCAAGAGCTTTGGAAAATAAAGAAGTTATATGGAATGATTCTCATCAAAAAATAACCATACCGGGAACTCCTGTGGGCATCCGTCTTGTTGGTTCAAATATTATAGTAGCGGTACAATTTACCCCGTTCATCCGCCGTAGCGGCAGTGTATTGGTCGCACAGGGACAGATTTGGATTAAGGATTCGGAAAAAGGCGTAAGTTATTACACGTCGATTCAAACAATTCCAATGGAATTTAACGAACCTATTTATTTTTTCCCGCTTGGCACATCGCCGCAATTAAACTCATCTATAGAAATAAAATTGACGGTAAACCCATATAAAGAAACATTCGTAATAGAAAATGATAAGTAATACAAAATACTTTGCGGCATACCGATGTAAAAAACAGCAAATAAGAATAAAGAGTCAGATTTTTGTTTTTTTACCCTTGTTTTTTATGTTTTTTATTTCATGCGGCGCAAAAGTTCCGGTTATAACGTCTATCGATCCAAAATTCGGCAGAATGGGAGAGATAATCACGCTTACAGGAAGCAATTTTGGCGCGTCACGCGATGAATCTTATGTTACTATCGCGGGTATTTCGCCGACAAACTCATCATACTATTTATGGCAGGACAATTTAATTATTTTAAAAGTTCCGGAATTAGGCGAATCGGGACTGGTTTATGTGCGCGCGAAAGGGAAAAAGAGCAATGGCGTGCTTTTTTCCAATTCAGCTTCGGTACCGCGGCCTGTTGACGGCGAAGAATTGGGGCTTGAACCCAAGATTACGTCCATTACCCCGCAAATTGGCGCGCCGGGGACTCTTATAACCATTACGGGAAATAATTTTGGCATATCGCGGGAAAATTCGCCTGATACCGGCGCGGGAGTTTTTTTTTCATGGGATTATGAATCAGGGGCGTATAACCCCTTCGCGGTAAGGGATCCGGAATTTATCGAGGTCTCGGAAACTGAAATGGGTTATGAATACTGGAGCGCGCGCGAAATACGGGTCAGGTTACCGGACGGAGCTGTTAGCGGAAATTTTGAAATAAGAACTCCCCACGGTAAATCGCGCAGTGTTTTCTTTGACGTGGGCGGAAAACCCGGCGTTAAAACCATAAAGGATAAACGCAGTTACACGATAACATATTCGGTTGATATCAGGGTTATTGAAGCTTCAAGACCGAATACCCTGTATCTGTGGATACCAAAACCCGTTATCTCCCCTTCTCAAAGAAATGTCATACTTGTTTCACGTAACGTTGAACCTTTTATGGAGAATCATAAGGGAGTCAGTCTTTATAAACTGGACGGTCTTGGAACGGGGACAAATCAATCTGTCAACCTTTCCTACAGGGTCGAAGTATACGCCGTAGGGTCGGGAATAAAACCCCTTTCCATTAAACAGGAAACGACAACGCTTTCCAGAACGCACACTCAAAGTACGAGTTTAATTCCAAGCGATAACCAAAAAATAAAGGTTACGGTTAATTCAATCGTGGGCAGGGAACAAAACCCGTATTTAAAAGCGAAATCCATATATGAATGGATGATTAACAACATACAAATTTCAGACTCGGCATTTTATGCCGATCTTATCGACGCGTTGGAAAAGAAACAAAGCGATCCATACGCCGCCGCCATGCTTTACACCGCAATGGCCCGCGCCGCGGGCGTTCCGTGTATTCCCGTCGCGGGCGTTTTAATAAATCAAAACGGACAGACGTTCCGCCATTACTGGGCTGAATTCTGGATAGACGGTTTCGGCTGGTTTCCGGTCGATCCCGCAATGGGCGCGGGAGCTATTCAACTGACGGATAGCGCGAATCTGCGGTTCGACGGTGAAGCGGTAACCGCCCGTGATTTGGCAAACTTTTACTTTGGCAACATGGACAACCAACGCATAGCGTTCTCCAGGGGAGAGCCAGTCCTTTCGCAGATTGAAAGCCGCGGCAGACTTGTTTTGCGTCCGCAGTCATACTCACTGCAAAATGTTTGGGAAGAATCCGTAGGGGGGCTGGAATCGTATTCCAGTCTTTGGGGGGATATTATTATCAGCGGGATATATGTACAATAAGAGGTAGTTATGGTAACTGTTATTTCGTTAGGCGGCTCGATTGTCGCGCCAAAAGACGTTGATGTGGAGTTTTTAAAAAATTTCTTAAACGTTATTCGCTCATTTATAGAAGCGGATTCCAACAGGCGCTTTATTTTTGTCGTAGGCGGCGGCGGTCCCGCGAGGACATGGCAGAACGCTTATCGGGAAATTTCAACGGGCGGCGTAAGGGACGAAGAAGCGGACTGGATAGGGATTATGGCGACAAGATTGAACGCTCAATTAATAAAGGCGATTATGGGCGAATGGTGCTCTCAGGAAGTGGTTACAAATCCGCGCGAGGTTGATCCCCTAACGGGCCATGTACTTGTGGCCGCCGGCTGGAAACCGGGGTTTTCAACGGATTACGACGCGGTATTGTTGGCTGAACGTTTCGGCGCTCAAATGTTGATAAACCTTTCAAATATAGAAAAAGTTTACACGGCGGATCCAAAGACGGATCCGAACGCGCGTCCCATTGATAAAATAACATGGGCCGATTTTAGAGCTATGGTCGGCGACGAATGGGTTCCCGGAAAAAATGTTCCTTTTGATCCCGTTGCCAGCCGCCATGCGGAGAAAATCGGTTTAAAAGTTATTTGCGCCGCAGGCAAAAATCTTGACAACTTAAGAAAAATTCTTAAGAATGAAGATTTTACCGGCACGACGATTTATTAGAGTTCTTCGGACGTTGAAATTTTTAAACACTCTATAATTTTACGGCTTTATACCGCCTAAAATTGTCATCCTACCGTCGGTTACCGGTTTTATTGTTTTATTTGCTTTGATGTATTCCGTTACTACATACGAAAGTAAAATAGAAGTGTTGAAACGATCCGTAGCGGTTAACATTGGCGTATAACCGTCTCCGCCGCCAAGGATATAATCGTTAGTGCAAAGACGGTAAATGCGGTTAGCGTCAACGGGTTTGCCGCCGATGGTAAGATCTTTTATCACGCCTTTTCCTGAGGTTTTATCGACCGTAAAGCGCACGTCGCTTGAAATTTGCGGAAATCCCCCGTTTCCCTGCGGAATTGTAGCGATAAAGTCAAACAATATATTTATTTGCTCTCCGGTCATTGAAACCACATAAAGGTAATTGTCAAAAGGAAGTACCGATAAAACATCCTCCTGAGTTATCGGTCCCTTCTTAATTTCCGTACGGATATTTCCGCCGTTATGAAACGCGAAATCAACTTGTTGTTTGCTTACATTTTGTAAATACCAGACATTCGCGTCGGCAATCATGTTGCCAAGAGCCGTCTCCTGATACCGTGTTAGGCGATTTCCGAATATAAACGCGTCGGAAGCCTCTCCTATTACCGCTTTTAAGCTGGTTCCGGCTTTTTCGATATAAGGCTTAAGCATTTCGATAATGTCGCTATCCGGTCTGACGGCTATTGATACCCATTCAAAACTGTTAAGTTTTCCGTTCCGCACGGTAATCCTTCCAAAACCCATGTATTTTCCCATTTCATTCGCGGTTACAATCCATGTGTCCCCCGCTTTTTTCGGCATTTCAAAATATGAATGAGAATGACCGTCTACCAAAATGTTTATTCCCTCAACCGCCGTCGCAAGGTCAACGGACGTTATATGATCTTCGGCTTCTTTTACGTCCCCCATGTGGACCAACCCGATAACAATATCGACTTTTTCAGTATTACGCAAAATATCCACCACATCGCGGGCGGCGTCGATTTCATTGACAAACACAAGGGATTTATCCGGATTTGCGATAACTTGCGTACGCAAGGTCGTAATACCGAATATGCCTACGGTAAAATTATTGTAATGCTTTACAATATATCTGTTGCCGCCAAGATATGAACCATCCTGTTTTTTTATATTGGACGAAACAAACGGAAAATCCGCAAGGTCGATTTGCTTGTTAAGTTTTTCCATACTGCCGTCAAATTCATGATTGCCAAAAGTCAACGCGTCATAACCCATCATATTATACGCTCGAATAACCGGCTCGGCGTCAAACATATTGGAAAGGGCGCTACCTGTGTTAATATCCCCCGCGTCAAGAAGAAGAACTTGCGGATTAACGGATTTTACGACATTAACAACGGTCGCCATTTCCGCTATACTTGAGCGTCCGTCGCTTGCCATCAACGCGCCGTGGAAATCATTAGTGTGAAGCAAAACCAATTCCCCGCTTCTGCCGATACTGGAACCTTCCCTAATAGGCGCGGCATATAAAATGCCCGTAAGTAAAGAGACAACCAGTAAAAAACACCCTCTCTTTTTCATAACCTCTCTCCTTTAAATATTATTTTCTTTTTCTTCAACCTCGGCAACGGTAACATTAATTTCCATTACTCTTTGTTTTATAACCTTTATTACTTTTATTGTCAAATTTTGCCATGTAAGTATCTCGTTATTTTGAGGCAGTCTTCCAAGGTTTTCCATAATCCAGTTCGCGATAGTCGTATCTGGTATTTCTATTTCCCCCACAGACTTGCCAATAGCCTCCAGCATATCTTTAAAACTTACGCCGCCCAACACCCTAAAACTGCCATTATTCTCTTTTTTAACATTCTCTACCACTTCATCATGTTCATCCCAAATCTCGCCGACCAGTTCTTCTACAATATCTTCTATCGTAACAATTCCCAAAGTGCCGCCATACTCGTCAACTACTACAGCCATGTAAGCCTGTTTTTTCTGCATTTTCTTTAAAAGTTTTCCGACCTTAATTGTTTTTGCGATAAAAACAACCGGTTTGATAATTTCAACCGGCGTTTTATGCCCTTTCATAACCTGATGATAAAAATCTTTTATTATAATAATTCCTTTTATGTTATCGATTGTATCCTGAAAAACAGGAATCCGCGAAAATCCCGTTTCGATAAATTTGCGGTCAATTTCCTCTACGGTGGAAGTAATAGGAACCGCCTCAACATCGATGCGCGGGGTAAAAATATCAGAAACTTCCAAGTCGTCAAATTCGATAACCTGACGGATCATCTGTTCTTCCTGAACATTAATAACCCCTTCCTGCCTTACTTCTTCCACATACGTTAAAAGCTCGTCTTCCGTGGTTGAACGATTCATCTTTGAAGGGAAAATTTTTAAAAGAAATATTTTCCAAAAACCGACAAGAGCGTTTAATGGAGTTAAAATAAAAACAAAAAGACGTAAAAGCGGAGCGTTTCTGAGGGCGGTTAATTCAGGCATTTCCTTTGCCAGAGTTTTAGGGGAAATGTCGCCAAAAAGCAGTACAAAAATCGTCATAATTACGGTGGCGATACTTACCCCTTTTGCCTCTCCAAATACCCCTATGAAAAAAGCCGTTGCGAGCGCTGATGCGGTGATATTTACGATATTATTACCGATTAATACCGTGGAAAGAATTTTGTCATAAGCCTCAAGAAGCTTTAGCGCGAGCCGCGCCCGTTTGCTTTTAACCGCGAGATTTTTAAGCTTAATACGGTTTAACGCGGAATAAGCCATTTCTGACGCGGAAAAAAACATGGATAGAATCAATAGAATAAAAAGAGAAATTCCCAATATTAAATAATATGAGTGTGTATCATCCATAATTAAGAGGCGCCGATCGGAATCGAACCGATGCATAACGGTTTTGCAGACCGCTCCCTTACCGCTTGGGTACGGCGCCTGAAATAAATGTAATAAAAGAGGGGCAAAATGTCAATTAGGAGGGAAAAAGGTAATTTATTTTCCGCGATCAATTCAGTTGATCCCAAGCCGGTAGATAATCATCATCGGAATATTCAGAATCATTACCTCTGCTATTATTCTGGTTTTTGGGTGGAGGTGAAAGATTCTGTAATTCAGGGAATAAATCCAACTGTAGCTTAGGTCTGGGAATGTTTTCAAGAAAAGAGGTGTCTATCTCGCCAAGCTCGTTAAGCCGCGTAGAAGTAGTAGAAGGGAGTCTTGATCGGGCGGTTCCCCCGCTTCCATGCGTGTCACAGTAACGGCCCGGAACAGTGCCCGCCAGAAAGGGAAGATAAATGGTTTGGGGACATGATTCCGTCGCTAAAAGCCCCGATGCCCTGCAAATGGCGGCATCTGCGACTCCCGACGGGCGCGGAAAACTCTTTTGCGGAAGCCCGTTGTGAATATCGCGCATATAGTTGCCCCAAAGAGGGGATGTCAACATTTCGCCTGTTTGCGAAATTCCCAATGAATTACCGGGTTTATCAAAACCGTACCACATCGCCGTTGTATAATAGGGAGTGTATCCGACTACCCACGCGTCTGACCAGTTTTGCGTGGTTCCCGATTTTCCGGCAAGAGGCATCCTGAATGTTTTTCCATCGCTATCCTTATATGTCAACTTCGATCCGGAACCGGTTCCATAAGCAAGAGTGCCGCCTGTAACGACAAACTCCATTAATCTGGTCATGACATAGGCGTTTTGCGGACTGACAACCTGACCGTTATTCGCTAACCGCCGCTGTCTTTGACGGACATCTCTTTCAATATCAAATACAACTCTGCCATTACGATCTTCTACGGAGCGAATCGCGATTGGAGTAACATTACGCCCCTGATTCGCAAAAACCGAGAATGCCCTTGCCATTTGTAACGGCGAAACGGAAATGATTCCCAATCCCATTGGATAATAACGCGGAAAAATACGCCGGATTTGAGCCGGGTCGGTAATATCCAAAAGGGCGGCGGATCTGCTGATGGCCGCGTCAAAGCCGATGGTTTCCAGTACTTTTAACGCCGGTATATTTAACGATAACGCGAGCGCGGTGTAAAGCAATAAAGGTCCTCTCCACGCCCCGCCGTAATTATTAGGAACATAAAAAGTGCCATCCTCATTATGAAACGCCATCGGCGCATCATAAATTAATGTCGCCGCCGTAAATTGTTTGCTGTCTATAGCGGCCGAATAATACAATGGTTTATACGATGAACCCGGCGTAACGCTGGCTTGCGTAGCGCGAATAAGTTGATTTGATTCGTCATATTTTGATCCGCCGATTGCCGTAATAAACCCTGTATCGTTTTCTATCGTAATAAGCGCGCCTTCTACGACATTTTCTTCTATATTTATTCTAAGCTTCTCAAAACCGGAAGCGGTCATTTCTTTCAAGTCAGAAATACCAAAAAGCAAAGCGGCCATATCAACTATCGGGTTAACGGTCCGCGTGTAACGCGACATCGCCCTGCTTTGATTTTGCCCTGAAGTACCTATGCGAATGTCCACAAGATCAAAAGTAAGCGTTAACAGATCCACGATTGGCAGGTAAACCCGCTCCGCCTGGATATTGCTTCTTCTGTTTAGCGCCTTATATTCGATATTCGCTTTTTCAAGCCCTTCGGCTAAATAAATGTCCGCGGCTTTCTGATGAGCGAGATTTAAAGTTGTATGCACGATATAACCGTCGCGGTAATAATCCCTTGTACCGTACATCAACACGTCAAGTTCGCGGCGCACGTATTCGCTGAACCACGGGGCCTTGTCTTCACGGGTAAGATACGCGGACAGGGCGGGTTTTGTATAATCAAACTTGTCCCAAAAGGCGTTGAAGGAGGCCTCCGCTTCGTATTTATCGGCATAACCAAATTGAATCATGCGCTCAAGAACAAAATGCTGTCTGTCTCTCGCAAGATTCGGATTTTTTAAAGGATCAAAACGGCTTGGACCTGAAAGCAATACGGCTAAAACCGCGGATTCGGCAAGGTCTACCTCGCGCGCGCTGTGATTGAAAAAATATTTGCTTGCGGTTTCTACTCCGTAAGTACCGGGTCCCATCGGCATATAATTAAGATAAATTTCTAAAATCTCATTTTTCGTATAACGCCTTTCCATCTGGAAAGCCCACCACAATTCCCTGATTTTCCGTTTTATAGTGCGTTCATTCCGGTCGCAATACAATGTGCCGGCAACCTGCTGGGTAATTGTAGAACCGCCGCCCCAGCCTTTTTTAAGCAGTTCTCCTATTGCGGCGCGCATAATACCGCGAATACTAAAACCGCGATGATTATAAAAATCGGGGTCTTCGCGGGAAATAACCGCATGAATCAGATGCCTCGGCAGTTCGCCTAAGGAGACCATTTCGCGCTTTTCATCCGACGCGAATTCGGTTATTAAGTTATCGTTAATATCCAGTAGTTTGGTCGGAAGCGCGGGAGCCAATTCGACAAAATTTTCCTGATTTTTTGTATTTGCCGTCATCGCAAGGGACAAACCAAGCCCGGTACCTATTATAATTACGATTATAACGGTAAAAGCGGCGATTAATTTAACAACCAGCGAGGAAAAAAAAGCGCTTCCCCCGGAATTTCTCATATATTATAGAATATAAGAACCGCTGTTTTCAGTCAAGACCTACGGTATTGAACATTTATCCATATTAAGCGTTGATTTAACGCATTCAAACGTAAATCACGCTGGGTTAACGGCTAAATCGCGTCTTAATTTTCTTAATTCAAATATAATTAATATCCCCGTAATAATAAAAGAGAAGCCGTCGGCAACCGGGGCGGCTGCAACCACGCCCCAAAGTCCCCATATTTTTCCAAAGATGAGTATACATGGAATAAGGGCGATACATTGTCTGAGCATGGAAAGAAAGATCGATATTTTCGGGCGGCCTGTAACCACAAACATATTTGTTGAAACAATCTGAAAACCGGCGACAGGCAGTAACAGTAGCATTATTCTCATCGCCCGAGGAGTAAACATCATGAGCGCGTCGCTTCCGTTCGGCACGAATACCCTAGTCAGATGAGGCGCGAAAATTTGAGTAATTGCAAACCCAAAAACGCAGATTATCGAGGCGGCCCCTATCGCGCCCAAATATGCGCGTAACACGCGGCGGAATAATTTTGCCCCGTAATTATAACCAAGTATCGGCTGCGACCCTTGATTAATTCCAAAAACTGGCATCAGTATAAGCATCATTATTGAGCCGTTTATATTCATTCCCGAAAGAACGACGGCGTCGCCGTTTGCGACTCCAAGGGCGGCGGCCCCGTACCAGCCCACGCTTTTATTGTACAAAAATTGCACCGCGGACATCATAAACTGAAGCAGAAATTGGGCGGAACCAAAAGCCATGATCTGTTGGACAACGGAAAAATCCGGCTTGAAAGCGCTGAGGTTAAGCCTTACCACCGCTTTCTTGCTTGTGATAAAAATGAAAATAAAAACAAATGAGGCAAACTGGGAAATGATAGTCGCCCAAGCCGCCCCTTTAACGCCCCACTTAAACGCGAAAATAAATATAGGATCGAGGATTGTGTTAAGTACCGCTCCCATAATCATGGAGAGCATTGAAATTGTAGGAAAGCCCTGCGCCCTTGTGCAGTGGGACAGACCGAAACTCACCGTGAAAAATACCATGCCGTAAAGAATTATGCGAAGATAATCTTTGGCATAACTAATAGCCTCGCTATCCTTAGTTCCCAGTATGGAAATAAGCCGGTCAAGGAAACAAAGTCCGATAATCGTCATTACAATAGAAATGCCTATCAATAGGAAAAAGCAGTGGCCCATCGCGTTTTCCGCGTCCTGTCGCCGCTTCTGACCAAGACGCATGGAGATCATGTTAGCCGCCCCGATGCCGAAGAGCATGGCAAAAGCCATGCCGATGGTCATAAGCGGCAGTACAAGGGAAAGTCCTCCAAGGGCGATTTCGTTCACGCCCTGACCGACAAAGATACGGTCAACCACGTTGTATAGCGCGTTTACCAGCATTCCGGTTATCGCGGGAACGGAGAATCTAATTAATAGTTTTCCGATAGATTCGGTGCCTAACCGGCTTGCGGCATCTTGTTTTTCAGGCATATATAAGGAATATCAGAAATAGAGGATTAATACAAGTACCGTATAAATAACCGTGAACTTTCGCTATTTGGCGCGGACATATTCCGGTTATACGAGGTTATTCGTTTTTATTTACTTCCGATTAAATATAGTTTTCATAACTAATCGAATATCGTAATTCTTAAGAATACTATCTTTGGAAACCAAGTTTATCCATTGATCTAAACGATCAGTTTTAATATCTTTTACATTCCATGTTTCATGTAGGATACTTTCTTCGGTATTATTAATAATTTTTAAAATAGAATCTTTATTTTCACTAATATTCATTATTACGCGCGGAATATTCTTATAAGTCACATTATTTGATTCTATATAACCTTGTCCTCCGGCGGAAAATGAATCTCTGGTAGATGTGGATACTACGCCGTAATGCGCGACAAGCCATAATGAAAATCTTTCGAATTTAGTAGAAGAATTACTTGTCAATTCAGGAAATAAAGCGAGACCTGTCGCCGTTAAATATAATTTTTCATCTACGGAAAGGGTTCTCCATAATCTTATTTTCATCGGTATTTCTTCCGGTTGTTCATCTTTTATAACGTTGCTTGTCCACCAAAGACTTTCACCGGGACCAAGTTGGCTTTTATAATAATTAACAATCTTACCGATAAGGTTATCAGATAATCGCAAATTATCGTACGTTGTCCCCATTTTTTCAAATATTGTTTCTCCGGATTTTAAATTCATATTAATTTTATAACGAGGATAATGGGTTACAGCCACATCGGAAAGGCATTCCTCATACGGGCGACTGCGAAATTCTACGGGTTCTACAAGTTTACCGAATGTTAGAAAAATACGCTCAACATTTTCCACGCGGGTTGATTCGTTCACGCTACCGCCTAATGTTGTCCAATTTCCTTCTTTAGAAGTTTTTACTTCAACGCCATAATATTTTCCCGCGACAATATCAGGAAAACGCTGACCGGATATTTTTTCGATAGTTCCTTCAAATTTCGTACCTATCGCCGTCTCTTTAAGAAACGCGAGAACATCGTCTTCCAAAAGTTGCGCATTGCGCGTTAAATAATAAGGAGTACGCTTTGCCGCATCATCGTTCAGCCTTGATGTAACAGTATTAATAAGTTCTTTAAATTCGTCGAAATTCGGATTTCGATTTGTTGATATAATCATTTATGATTGCCTCCAAAGTAGAGTTCCCAATTTTTTTCAAGCCTTTTAGCTATATGATATCCCAATAATGGAGGAACGGCGTTACCGATTATCTTATAAGCGTCTGAAGCTGATACGCTCTTTGTACTACCGTTTACGGATATAACAAACTCATAATCATCCGGAAAAGTCTGTATCCGCGCGCATTCCCGTATAGTTAAACGTCTTTCAATTAGTCCTTTTTGAAGTTCTTTTAAATTTTTTCCGCCGTTTTCCGTTGATAATCTTCTAAACTCGATATTACCATGATGTTCGGAACGTATTGTCGGACCAATATCGTTTAAATCTACTTCCGTTTGCCCTTGACAATGTTTACCCATATACTTGGCTTTAGAATATTTTTGCTGTGATTTATCTTTTGATTTTTCAGGTTCCGATAGTCCGGCTAACGCTTGGGCTAAAGTAACCGGCGGTAATAAGCCGTCTTCTGTTTTTGTATACCCGTGTGTTTTTAACGGATAAGGATCATACAAAGGATTAATATTACTTGAAGATAATTCCGATAACGCTTTTTTATTTAGAGCCGATTTCTTAAATCCGATAAACACGACGCGTTCGCGTGATTGCGGAACACCGTAATCAGCCGCGTGAAGTATTCTAGCGTCAACTACTAAATAACCGTTACCGGCTATAGAACGAAAATCATTTTCAATAATTGATTTCACATTATCAAGATTCGCCAACCCTTTAACATTTTCAGCGATAAAGACTTTTGGCTGTGTTATAGAAATAACTTCTTTCATCCACATATAAAGCTGTCCGCGATTTTCAATACTTGGCATATCGTCTTCTATAATTGTTCCATTATGACCTTTATCGGATTTAAAACCTAATCTTTTTCCGGCGACGGAAAAATCCTGGCAGGGGAAACCACCTGTTACTACATCAATATTTTTTGGAAATATTTTTTCCCCGTTTTTGTGCGCTTTTACGAGATCAACTATACTATCTACCCGATATATGGATGAATCCGTTCCGCGTTTACAGAAATAGTTTTCCCATGCGATTTTAGCGTCTTGCCTTATATCATTCGCGAAAACGGTTTGAAATCGGGTTTTTGGCAATCGTTTCCATTGATTATTAGCGTCGTTTATACATTTCCAATCAGGGTTTATTTTTTCATTAATAGATTCCTTTAAAACGCGGAAATCTCCTTCAAATCCAAGATCTAAACCGCCGCATCCGGAAAATAGGGAAAGTACGGATAACGGTTCTTTGTTTTCTCTCTTCTTAACAGGATAAACTTCTTTTCTGTTTACCACCCAATTGCGACCTATTTTACGGGCGGTTTTAAGAATTCCTTTTTCCGCCATACGCCTTAACGTATCGGAACTTTTTCCGTGAAGCCTCGCGTATTCGGTTAAAGAGACCAGCATACCCCTCCCGTTGGATATATGATTACATTATGCACGATATCGTGCTTAATGTAAAGGGTTTGATGACTTTATAAATATATATATATATTTAACAATATTTGTTAAATACCGCTGTTTTAGGTTAATAGGGGGATTAATTGTTTTTTTGTTATTTTATTATAAAGATTGGTAAATGGACTTATTTAATATTATAATATTTATATAAGTACAATTTGATAAGGCTCATTTGAAAGGCAGGTTCACATGGAATTATTGGAATTTATAATCAGAATCGCGGCATCGGCGTTATTCGGATTTCTAATCGGGTTTGAAAGACAACTGACCGGCCATCCCGCCGGTATCCGCACAAACGTGCTTGTCAGTTTGGGTTCGTGTATATTTGTCATATTTTCCTTTATCATGGACACGCCCGATCGGACAAGAATCGCGGGGCAAATCGTGACCGGCTTGGGTTTCTTGTGTAGCGGTATAATTTTTAAAGACGGCGTAAATGTCCGCGGCTTAAATACGGCGGCCACTATTTGGTGTACGGCGGCTATCGGCGTTTTAGCGAGCTCGGGATTTATACTGTACGCTTTTGTGGCGACTGTATTGTTGATTGCCGCAAATGTTATTCTAAGGCCCCTTTCAAACAAAATCAGCCCGATGTTTGATGAAACGGGTAAATGTTATCAGATAACGGCTGTCTGCGCGGAAGATAAAAAAAAGCTTATCCGTACCATTATTATGGATCATATTTCCTCGTCCAAATTGGTTCTTACCGATTTGGAGAGCAAGAATATCGGCAATGACAAGATTCAAATCATGGCGAAAATGCACGCTTTCGGTAAACACCGGGAAGAAATCGCGGAAACTCTGATTGACAAAATCCGCGAAGAAGAGCATGTTTCTTCCGTTGGTTGGGAAATATTGTAGCCGATATTTCCCATGTAAGATAGTTATCAGGCGTTCGGAAAAATATGAAAATTGCGATAATAACCGATATTCACGGCTCGACTAATTGGCGCGCGGTCATGAAAATGATTGATAAATTCGACAAGATTATTTTTCTTGGGGATTATTTTGACGCGTGGAACAACAAATGGCCCGAACAAATGAATAATGCGCGCAATATATTTACGTTTCAGAAACGCTTTCCGGAAAAAGTTGACCTGTGTTGGGCTAATCATGATACAAGTTATTATCTGAATGAAAGATGTTCCGGATACCAATCGGAATATGCGATAGACATAAAAGAATTTTTTTATAATCATGAAGATCAACTTGAAGTAGTTTATATTTATGACAAATGGATTTTTTCTCATGCCGGAGTGTCCGCGAAATGGATGTCTTGCGCGAGAATAAAAACCGTAGAAGAAATAAATATACTCTTTAAAGAAAGTCCGGATTATTTTAGGTGGGTTGGGCCGGATAGTTTTGGAAATAATCCAAATGAAGGACCCCTGTGGATTAGGCCTGAATCATTAATAATTAACGCGGTTAAAAATTATAATCAGGTAGTCGGACATACGGAATTGCAGGATGGGCCAAAGGTAATCTGTAAAGATATATTAAAATTCGTATTCACGGATACCGGAAAACATAACCATTTAACTATATTAGATACTGAAACCGATGAAGTAAGCTTTGAAAGCGTTACTATGCCTTTTTAGGTGAACGCGTAAGGCGAATTTCCGCCGAATTATCTTGATCTTTTTTTGATTTCATGCTATTTCACAATTAACAATAAATTTAATTTATAAGGAGCCCATCATGGCACAACATCAATTTCAGACCGAAGTAAGCCGGTTGCTGCACCTTATCATTCACTCTCTTTATTCCAACCGGGAGATTTTTCTTCGGGAGCTTGTCTCCAACGCCTCCGACGCTTTGGACAAGCTTAAATACCTGACTGTCGCGGACGAAAAGTACAAAACCATCAATTTTGATCCGCGCGTCGATATTTCCTTCAATAAAGAAGCGAAAACATTGATTGTTTCCGACAACGGAATCGGTATGAATGAGGCCGATTTAATCGACTCGCTTGGAACTATCGCTCGTTCGGGGACAAGAGTGTTTCTTGAAAAGCTGGCGGAAGACGCTAAAAAAGATTCCAACCTTATCGGGCAGTTCGGGGTGGGATTTTATTCGGCTTTTATGGTTGCGGATAAAATTGAAGTTATAAGCCGAAAAGCGGCCGAAGATGCAGCATGGAAATGGACAAGCGACGGTAAGGAAGGTTTTGAAATAGAGGGCGCGTCGAGGGATAGTCAGGGAACGACCGTGATTCTCCACCTTACGGAGGAGGGAACGGAGTACGCTAACCGCTGGTCAATCGAAGACATCATTAAGCGTTACTCCAACCATGTTGCGTTCCCCATTTACTTAACCTATGATGAAAAAGAGTGGGACGATAAAGGCAACGAAAAAGGCAATAAAACCAAAACCGACAGGATAAACTCCGGAACCGCGCTTTGGCGGCGAGCGAAATCAGAGTTGAAAGAAGAGGACTACAACGAATTTTACAAACAACTTGGACACGACAGCGACGCTCCACTGCATTATATCCATACAAAAGCCGAAGGAACTTTGGAGTACTCAACGTTGTTTTACATTCCGAAAAAAGCGCCATTCGATTTGTACAATGTCGATTATAAGCCGGGCGTAAAACTCTATGTAAAGCGTGTTTTTATCACAGACGACGACAAGGAATTGATGCCGACATATTTACGCTTCGTGCGCGGCGTAATCGATTCGGAAGATCTGCCTCTTAACGTTAGCCGCGAAATCTTACAGCAGAATAAAATTCTACTCAATATAAAAAACGCGTCCGTAAAAAAACTGCTTTCCGAATTTAAACAAATGGCAGATAACGCCGCGTCAGGTTCTGACGAAGCGAAGGAAAAATGGGAAACCTTTATAGAACAGTTTAACCGTCCCCTTAAGGAAGGACTTTATCAGGATTTCGCCAATCGTGAAGCGATTCAGGAGCTTGTGCGTTTTAAAAGCACCGCCGTTGACGGGTGGACAAGTTTCGCCGATTATGTTTCTCGCATGAAAAGCGATCAAAAGCACATCTACTACATAACCGGCGGCGATGAAAAAACTTTGCGATCTTCCCCTCTGCTGGAAGCCTATCGCGCAAAAGAGATTGAAGTTTTAATAATGTCCGATGAAATTGACGACATTGTAATTCCCACCCTGCACAGTTACCGCAAAGAAACAGTCGGCGCGGACGGCAAGAGCGAAAGCCAAAGTTGGGAACTTAAAGCGGTGAACCGCGCGGGGGCTGACGAGGAGTTAGGTGAAAAGAAAGACAAGGACGCGGAGAAAGAGGCGAAGCCCGTCATCGAAAAAATTAAAAAGGCTCTTGGAGACCGCGTAAAGGACGTAAAACTTTCCCGCCGCCTTCATGATTCGCCGTCCTGCATTGTCGCCGATGAAAACGACCCGAGTATGCAAATGGCGCAAATGCTAAAAGCGATGGGGCAGACTTCGATGCCGGATATTAAACCGATTTTGGAAGTAAACGGCGAACATCCCATTGTCGCGGGTTTGAAGAACATTGACGATGAAGAGCAAATCGCCGATACGGCTGCGGTGTTACTCGATCAGGCGCTTTTGGTGGAAGGCATAAAACTCAACGACCCCGCGGACTTTGTGAAGCGTTTAAACCGCCTGTTGGGAAGGCGGTAATTAATGACGACCCTCTCCGTTTTCGATGTCCGCACAGGCGGAGAAACCGATTGGATCAACATTACGGGCGAAGTGCAAAAAATTGTAGCCGCTTCCGGTGCGCGAGAAGGGATTTGCGTCGTCTTTGTACCGCACACCACCGCGGCGGTAACCATTAATGAAAACGCCGACCCCGACGTACCCCGTGACGTGAATTTAGCGTTAAACGCAATTTCCCCCGACCGCCGCGAGTTTCACCACAGCGAAGGCAATTCCGCGGCGCACACAAAAACAAGTCTCGTGGGACCGTCAATCACGCTGATTGTTACGGGAGGAAGACTGCTTCTCGGTACATGGCAGGGAATATGGTTTAATGAGTATGACGGTCCTCGCACACGCAAGGTTCATGTGCGGGTGATGGGAGAATGAGAAGGATGAATTTGGAATCGCTTCACAAATCCAATCCTGTTATAATATGTCAGCCTTAAACAGTATATCCCTGCGCATACTGACTGTTTTTCGGCGTTTGTTGTTAGTTTCTTCGTTGGGGATAAAGCCGTTTTTTAGATAAAAATTCATGACGCTTTCATTGTGTTCAATATCCGCGTCAACGGTAATAAAACGGCAGGCGAAATGTTGTTCATTGCAGGATTCGGCGATCTGAATCGCCATATCTACCATTAATGAACCGATACCACGGTATTTTTCCTGAAAGGGAGACGAAACAGCCAGTTTAGCGATTTTCATTGCAGGAACGGTCTTGAATGGGTAGTCAAGATTATGGAGTTCTTTTTCTGTGGTTGATAATTTTATGGCGTCAGCTATAAGAGACATATAGGCGGCAATGGTCTTGTTGGAACGTTCAAGTAGAAGCCATGTAAGGGCCATTTGATCATTTTGTGATCTTAGAGCCTCTTGAAACAAATAGTTATTATATTCTTCAATCGGACAGAAAAAACTATCCAAGCGAGTTTTTCCCGAAAGCGGTTCCAGAGAAAAAAATCTTTTATCGGTGATAATGGATTTTTTACCGTTTATGTTCATTTTGCCGTCAATTCGTTAAATAATTTACGGCGTGTTTTTGCCCATCTAATATCTTCGGCGGCCGGTTTCCGGCGTACTTGAGCTATAACTTCACGAATAATTTTTTTATCCTTTATGACAGTCGGCTCTACTGGTTTAATTTTAGCGGCCATTTTGTACCTCTACCTTAAAATATATCATGTATTTTGAAAAGTTGCAATGAGTGAGTGAAAAAGATGTCGTACTTGCGCTTGATGTAGCGCCGCCTCTGACCACTTGCTAGTGATCAGATTGACGACACTACTGAGTTTTAGTATTAAGCACTTTGCGCCGCCTTACGACTACTTCACGATGGCGGCGTTGAGGATGTATTGAACCCAATCCGGTATGTACCGTTGTTATTGGTAGAATAAGGCCATACCTTTATATAATACTCCTGTCCTACCGCTATCGTTATAGAAACATATCTTGTACTACCATATAAATTAGCTTGGTTTATGACCGCAAAGCCGCCTGAGTCATACACCTGAACATACAGATCAGTCAGCGTGCCGAAACTGACGTGTATGTACTGCATGCTTGCGGTAGCGATAAATTTAAACCACTGCACATCGCTTGATGTGGGAAGGTTTCCGCCTGCCCAAGTATTGGCGGCAAGTTGGATTGCAGTGGCGGGTAATGTTATAGGAAGCGTGTAAGACGTATTGAACATAATCTGGTATGTACCGCTGTATGAAGAACTGTAAGGTGATACTTTTATATAATACTCCTGTCCTACCGTTACCGTCATGGAAAAGTATGTCGCACCACTACTACTTAAATTAATACTATATCCAACCGTAGCGCCGCTTGAGTCATACACCTGAACATACAGATCAGTCAGCGTGCCGAAACTGACGTGTATATACTGCGTGCTTGCGGTTGCTGTGAACTTGAACCACTGCACAGACGACGATGTGGGAAGGTTCCCGTCTGTCCATGTGTTGGCGGTAATTTGGATTGCGGTGGCGGGTAATGTTATGAGAGACGGTGGTGTGGAAGATGTATTGAACCCAATCTGGTATGTTCCGCTGTATGAAGAACTGTAAGGCGATACCCTTATATAGTACTCCTGCCCTACCGTTACCGTCCGGGAAACGTATCTATTACTAGAATTATTATATAAATTGGTACTACTGCCAACAGTAGCGCCACTTGAGTCATACACCTGAATATACAAAGAATTCAACGTGCCGGGATTGAAGTGTATGTTCTGCGTACTTGTGGTTGCGGTGAACTTGAACCACTGCACATCGCTTGATGTGGGAAGATTACCGTCCGTCCATGTGTTGGCGGTAAGCGTGGTTATGGTTACGTCTGGCGGATAAAATGTCGTATTGAACGCAATCCGGTACGTGCCGGTGTAGAAACTATAAGGCCTTACCTTTATATAGTACTCCTGCCCTACCGTTACCGTACATCTATTAGAATAACTATAAACCGTATCGCCGCTTGAGTCATACACTTGATAAAAAGAATTCAACGTGCCGGGATTGAAGTGTATGTACTGCCTACTTGCGGTTGCGGTGAACTTGAACCACTGCACATAGCTTGATGTGGGAAGATTACCGTCCGTCCATGTGTTGGCGGTAAGCGTGGTTATGGTTACGTCTGGCGGATAAAATGTCGTATTGAACGCAATCCGGTACGTGCCGCTGTAGGAACTATTATAAGGTGGTAATACCCTTATATAGTACTTCTGCCCTACCGTTACCGTCCGGGAAACGCTATTACTAGAATTATTATAATTGATACTACTGCCAACAGTAGCGCCACTTGAGTCATACACCTGAATATACAAAGAATTCAACGTGCCGGGATTGAAGTGTATGTACTGCGTGCTTGCGGTCGCAGTGAACTTGAACCACTGCACATCAGACGACGTGGGAAGGTTGCCGTCTGTCCATGTGTCGGCGGTAAGTGTTGGAATATTGTCCTTAACCGCATTTTCAAAAAACGCTTTTTCAAAAAGCGTTCCTCTGTCTGTACCTAACATATCAACATTACAGGCGTTTATTGAAATTGACATGACGATTAAAACAACTAACTTAATGAATTTTTTTCTTTGCATAATAAAACTCCTATTTAAACCTATAAACATACCCAAGCGACAGTTTGTGGATAAAATGATTATCACAGTCTGTTTGTATTGTGTAGGAGATATCAAATATACCTAAAATAAAACCGGTAACTATATTCATGGCAAAAGTGGCATCCCAAATCTCTAGGGTGGTATTCAATTGTTCGACTTCAAACTTATAATTCACAAACATTACGCCTAAACCTATACCCGCATACCAGCCTCCCATTCTTTTCCCTTGTTTCGTCCTCGCAAACGGTACGAATACTGCGAAATTGGCAAATGGGTACAGTGAAAATAAATCTGCGGTATAGCTGAGACAGTGACTCTCTCCACTTATATCATTTCTCCAGCCCATATCCACGCCTATTTCAATGAACAAATTCTTGAACTGGGCAATCGTACCGTATACCGTACAGATTAGGGGTAATGGATCAAACGCTGTTCCCACTGAAGCGCCAAGTGTCCACAACTTCGCGTCTTCGGGATATTTAGTTGACGGAAATACCGCCGTAACAATACCGGAATTTTCTTCGTTAGTCGCCTTTGCCCCCGCTACTTTAAAAAAGTCGGCCCAAACGCCTTCCAATGTGTAGCCGCTTTTTGCGGTCAGCGTAATAGTAGCGGTGTAACGGGTTTTAGGTTCAAAGGTTTCCGATACCGCCGGAGACCACGTTACGATACCTGTATATTGTTCCGTTTCGACAATTTCTGTTACCGGGGTTTTTCCGGCTGCCGGAATAGTAACGCCCGATATTTTGGCGCTGTTAACAGTCATCGTCGATGTAGCCGGAAACACCGCTGTAACAATACCGTTATCGGTATTATTGCTTACCAATACGGCTCCGGCTATCTTGAAAAAGTTTGCCGCTACCCCTTGCAAAGTAAAGCCGTTTTTCGCGGTTAACGTAATAGTTGCGGTGTATTTGGTATCGGGTTCAAAGGTTTCCGATACCGCTGGGGACCATGTTACGGTTCCTGTATATTGGGCGTTTTCGGTAATCGCTTTTACCGGAGTTCTTCCGATTCCCGGAATTGTAACGCCAGCTATTGTGGCTATAGTAACAGGTTTTAGCTGTGAAACCGAAGCCGAACGTGTTTCCGAATGGGACTTAACGCCGCTTGTGGATTTCTGCGATGTAGCTGGAGCGGTGTTCTTATTATCGGTCTGCATTTCTTCGACTTGGGGTCTCTCAGTTGTGGTTGAGGAAGTTAATCTCCAACCGTTGGTATATGTCCCCGCCTTGCGCCCCTGGCTATTGTAGAATCCGGCAGAAAAAGAATTGTTTCCGGAACTATCAAACGCGTTATTTGCGATATAAACATTCGCTCCAATACTTACACTGCCTATCTGGTTTTCCGCAAACGCCATATTCCCGATAAAAATTACGCTTTCGGGAATGACTACGCTTACCACCCCTTTTTTTATAAACGCATGTTCCCCAATTTCCGCAACCGGGCGATCCCCTATACGCGGCGGAATTCTAAGTTCCGTATTTTTCCCGGTGTATCTGATAATTCGTACCGCACTACCTTCGTTAATTATTTCTACGGTAAAATCTTTTTCATCGTCATAATTATGCTGTAACTGGGCGTTTACGGCTGATTGTATCTGTTCGGCTGTCGGAGATTGTCCGGTAGGCGGTGTCGTAGAATCAGCCGCGCCTGTCGATGCTGTTTTTGTATCCAGACCATCACCTTCCGCTATGACGGCGGCAACAAGTCCCGGTACGCGCGGTAAAATATCTTTAAGAACCATATTCACAAGCTCAGTCTGGTTGGGCAGTTTGCCCGACATAGCGCCGTCAATGAATTTTTTTACTATTGGTCTGGACATTTCAGAGAGTTTATTTACTATATTTGCCTTAGCCGCCGCCGATATAGCTTCTTTTTCGACAATTTCCTTGTATTTTTTCTCAAGCTCCTTCATAACCCCATTGGTAAGCGTCTCAACCGCCTTAGCTTTCAGATCACCAAATTGTGCGTAGGAAACTCCCGGCATCGTAATTACCATTACCACCGCCGGTAAAAAACCTGCTAAAAATTTCATTGTGCTCTTCATAGAAAATACTCCTTCTGTTTTACACCGCCGTTTTTAGAATTGTAAACATTGACATTACGCGATTTTGCCAAATTGCGTATATTTTTATATGGTTTTTCCCCCAACAAGAGATTATTTGCCAACATGAATATACTTGAGTTATGGTTAAAAATGATAAAAAGCCATTTAATATGTTCTTTACTTTTATATAGTATGTTGAAACTAACGGGGGGGGGGGGGCAATATATTGCACGCCGTCAAGGCGTGTGGATGAACAAATTCCAAACGCCCCGGCGCCGAACAGCTTACCCCAGATGAACAAAATGAGGCGGGATTTATCCCGCCGTCTGCGCCGCGGTCATAACGGGGTATTCTACAATTTTTAGAAAGGTTATTAATCACGATTAAATTCTCTTATATCCAACAGTACGCCGTTTAAAGCATTTTTACTAAAATAGGCGGTTTTTTCCGCCCTCACGCTTCAACAACGCTATTTTGGTAATATACTGTGATTTATGGTATTTTGTCAAGTAAAAATAAATTGAATTTTTAAAGGTTATGCCATATAATTTCAATCAACCTGAAAAAAGAGAGTTTTAATATGAATTATAGTGAATTAATAGTCTTTTTAATTTATCTGGTATGTATGTTAGCTATCGGCGTGTTTTTCTTCATCACCGCGAAGGGCAAAGGAGGAGAGAAGGGATATTTCCTTGGAAACCGTCAGATGGGTCCCTGGGTAAGCGCGCTTTCGGCGGGCGCTTCGGACATGAGCGCATGGGTGCTAATGGGTTTGCCTGCGTCAATTTATGCTGCGGGTATGGGGCAGACATGGATCGCCATCGGCCTTGCCATAGGTTACATACTTAGCTGGTTGTTTTTAGCGCCGCGTCTTCGCAAATTTTCTATTGCGGCAAATGATTCAATAACCATACCGCAGTACTTAACAAATCGATTTCTCTCCAAAAGTAAAGCGTTACAGATCGTGTGCGCTATTATCTTTTTGTTTGCTTATACTATTTACGCGGCTTCCAGTATTAAGGCTTGCGGTAAATTGTTTAACACTGTTCTTGGTATCAATATCAATCTAGCGATGTATGTGGCCGGGTTTGTTATCATCGGTTATACATTAATGGGCGGTTTTAAAGCCGTATGCTGGACGGATTTTTTTCAGGGACTTCTTATGCTGGGGGCGCTTCTTATCGCGCCTATCTTCGCGCTGGCGTTAGTCGAATCAGGTCATGCCGTCTCCGCTTCTGTTTCTTTTCCGGTAAATTACTGGAACTTCCTTAGCGACGGAAAATTGAATTGGAAAAGTTGGGCGGACATCCTTACGGGTTTTGGGTGGGGTCTTGGTTATTTTGGAATGCCGCATATCATTATCAGATTTATGGCTATACGATCTCAAAAGGATGTAAGAAAAAGCGCAAAGATCGGCATAACGTGGAATATTTTAATATTGCTTTTCTCCGTTGCCGCCGGTTGTGTCGGGCGTATGTTCCTTGGTAATGATATAGAAGGAGATAAAGTTTTTATACAAATGGTACGGATGATTTTTCCGGGAGTTATTTCAGGCATTTTGTTATCTGCAATTTTAGCCGCGGCTATGAGTACGGCCGACTCCCAACTTCTGGCTTCCGCTTCCGCGTTCGCCGCGGATGTTTACAAGCCCGTACTGCGTAAGGGACAGTCGAGTGAAGAAGAAATGTTCTGGGCAGGCAGGGTTGTTGTCGCGATTATAGCGTTAATAGCCGTTGTAATAGCGTCGAATCCCGCCAGCGGCACTATCATGAGTCTTGTTGGAAACGCATGGGGCGTATTTGGAGCCGCCTTTGGACCGACCATACTGTTATCGGTTTTCTGGAAACGTTTTACATTCATCGGGGCGGTAACAGGCATAGTTACAGGAGCGGTAACGGATGTGCTTTGGCTTATATTTTTTTCCGGCACAGGTCTCTACGAAACTGTCCCCGGTTTTATAATCGGCTTAATTACGGCTATTGTTGTTACTCTTTACGGTAAAAGTCCCGGTACCGAGGTAGAAGCGTTATACGACAAGTCCGTAGCTATAGAGGAATAATAAATTATTCTAGAGCGGTTTTAACTTTTCATATTCAAGTTTGACCAATCCAGTTTACGGGTCAGGAACATAACCACGCCGGTTATTACGAAGGCCGCGATTGAACCGATGAGCAAAGCCCAGTCCTCGGCATTGAGCGTAAGGTACATGATGAGGTACAAAAGCGCCATGACAAGCCCCATGTACGCGCTGCGAGTCCATGTTTCGAGTAACGAACGGGCGTACAGCGTCATCATGCAGGTAAGCGCGGCGGCGGCGATGAGATAGGCGACTGAAAAGGAAAGGTGTTCTGAAATTGACAATAGTAAAAGATAAAAAATAACGTTCGCGAATCCCGAAAGCAAATATTGCGCTGGGTGTATTGATTTTTGAGAAAACACTTCCAGAAAAAACAGCGTTAAAAACGGTATTATTAAAAATAAAATCGCGTATTTTACGGCGCGGGTATTAAGCGCGTAATGGTCGAGGGGTTTGAAAAAATCAACGCCGAAGAATTCATTTTTCCAGTTTGATTTATTTTCATATTCGTCGCGCTCATTAGTTAGCCAGTAGAGCGGGATTGACCTGCTTAAATAGCTTATTTCCCATTCGGCGTCAAAACCGTTTTCAGAGAGCGTATAGTTCGCGGGTAAAAATCCGCCTTGGAATGACGGCGACGGCCAATTAGTCTGTATGCGCACATGCGTTGTTTCGCCGATGGGAATAAGACGAATGGCTTTTCCGCCCTGCACGGCGAATTGAATATCGAACGTGTTTATGCCGGTCGCGTTAAAGGGACTAGACGCGTTGACTCCGTTTCCGCCGGAGGTCGATGTACGACCGGCACTTTTCCTGTCGCTAAAATACTCTATGGAAAAATTTCTGTTACCCGGTTTAAAAAAGAGTTCGTCGCCGTTCCAGTCCGCTTTGATTATCCTGCGTATTCCTTTTTGGGTTGCCAGTCCAATGATAATTTCCGCCTGTTCGGGATACAATGTCTGGTTTTGTTTGAGTTCATCTTTCGCTCTTTCAAAACTGAAATTTCCTGAAAGGGAAACATTGCCCGAAAAAAGCGCGACCGAAAAAATACCTCTACGTTTTTTCTGAGCGGAAAAATCGGCGCGGATATTCGCGTCTTTCGGCGTAATCCAAAGCGTAAAATTGCGCGTAACAATCTCGATTTTTTCCCCCTCCTTTTCCGTTTTTGTTTTAATTTCTTCGCGTTCGATAACAGGAATACGGATAACGGGGCCGTACAGCATAAATTGGCTTCCCCATGCCTCCATAATCGATTCTTCCACTTCATCCGCGCGATGACTGCGCTCGCCGATCAATGAACGAATCATGGAAACAGGTATCAACAGAAGTAAAATAATGATAACAAGCATGGCTATTTTAAAACCGCCGCTTGAGGTAATGTTGTGAAATTTTCTCTGTTTAGGCAATTCCGAATTGGCGGGCGATTGATCCGATATAGGTGATTGAACCTCAACCGAGCCCGCAGGGCGAAGGTTCCCCTCTTGAACCTCAACCGAGCCCGTAGGGCGAAGGTTCCCCTCTTGAACCTCAACCGAGCCCGTAGGGCGAAGGTTCCCCTCTTGAACCGACATATTAAACTCCTGAATAATTATCCATTAATTACCGTAATAAATCAATTATTATTTTGCGGTATTTTCTATTGAACAAATTGCGAAACTAATTGAACTTTGTATAGGCTCAATAATTCCGTATTTTTATTACTAACTATGATATGATAATATATTACATTGTTGGACACAAACGTAAAGGAGGCGGTTTTTGGGATATGACGATGCGTTGAATCTTGCCGCGCGAAAGCTGGCGCAAATACCGCCGCAGGAGATCTGCCAGAATTGCGGCGTACGTTACGAAGACGAAGAATTTTTTATACCCTGGTTCAATACCGAAAAACCGCTTTCCTCGGCTTCCGTTTCACAGAAAATAATTTGGTTACATTATCTGACAGCCGGCGGGATACAAAAGCAATCAGGTCATTTAATCGCCTATAGGGAAGCCGCGCCTGCGCTTTTTTATGAAACTAATTTCAACAAACGCGCCGTAAAGCCCCTAATTGATCATTTTGGAAAAAACCCGCAAAACCTCATTTGTATCGGTATCGCGCTTGGCGGACAGAGGGTTGAAATGGGCGATGCCGCCGTTACGATAAATGTTCTTCCGTATGTACCGATGACTTTTATCATCTGGAAAGAAAGCGAAGAATTTCCCCCCGATGGAAATATACTTTTTGATCAAACGGCAAAAACATGGTTTGCGTCGGAAGACCTTGCGGTATTGGCGGGTCTTGCGGTTTGTGAATTGATTGAAGCGGGAAAAAAAACGGAATAAAGGAATAACCGTATGTTAAATAAACAGGAAGCGTTACGTGAAGTTAGAGAAAACATTCTACCGTTCTGGCAGGGTATGGCCGATGAGGAATGTGGCGGCTTTTACGGTGAGGCGGATTTTTACGGCAATCCGAATAAAACCGCCGACAAGGGCTGTATATTAAATTCGCGGATATTGTGGACATTTTCCGCCGCATACCGAATATTAGGAGATAATAGCTACAAGAACTATGCCCGGAGAGCGCGGGATTTTTTATCGAAAGCTTTTCTGGACAAAACGCACGGCGGACTGTTTTGGCTGGTAGATCATACCGGAAAAACGTTGAATGCAAGAAAACAATTTTACAACATCGCTTTTGGCATCTATGCGTTAAGTGAACATTACCGCGCCACAGGCGATCAATCTTCATTGGAATTGGCGATGAATTTTTTTGATGTGACTGAACATTACGGATTTGATCCCGTTATGGGCGGATATATCGAGGCTTGCAATAGTGAATGGCGAAGCATTGACGATTTTCGGCTTAGCGAAAAAGACCTCAACTGTCCAAAATCCATGAACACCAATCTGCACGTGTTGGAAGCCTACACAAGTCTGGTTTACGTAAGCGGGAATGAGCGAGTGCGAAAAGCGCTTGAAACGTTGTTGCGCATAACGCTTGATAAAATCGTCAATTGCGATTGGCATTTTGAACTATTCTTTGACATGAATTGGAATTCGCTTACGAAAGATGTTTCCTATGGTCATGATATTGAAGGTAGTTGGTTTTTGTATGAAGCGGCGTTGGCTGTTGGCGATGAAAATCTTATTTCCAAAGGAAAACAAACGGCATTGGCTATTGCGGAAGTTACCTATAATGCCGCCATTGACCGCGACAACGGAGGACTATTCAGCGGCTGTAACGCGGCGGGACATCATCACGCTAAAAAGGAATGGTGGCCGCAGGCGGAGGCGGTCGTAGGTTTTTACAATGCGTATGAGTTATCAGGTGAGCGGAAATATTTTGATGCGGCTGATAGCGTTTGGAGTTACATTCAGAATTATTTTACGGATAGTACGCATGGCGAATGGCACAATGAACTGAGTATTAATAATACACCGGATATTAATTTGCCAAAAGCCGGGTTTTGGAAGTGCCCTTATCATAATGCTCGCGCTTGTTTTGAGGTGGTGGGGAGGATGGAGTGAAGATTGCCTAACTAAAAAGTTTGCAACCTTGTGCTTTGAACTCCTCGATCTTGACTAGAAGTTCATCTGGAGTAACTTCAAGATATTCGGCAAGACAGTTAAGGCAGTAAAAACGCGCTATTTTTCTTCCGAGTAGTTTTTTATTTAGACCTACTATATTTTTAATTATTATTTCTTTACCACAAACATAACAATTTCTCTTTACCATGTGAGTTAAACCGTTTTTTCAATATCTGGTCGAACGCTGAATGTTGGGATATCTTTTCCTCGATACTCTACATCAAGAACACCAAGCTGATATTTTATTGTATCTCTCATTTTACGTGCTCTGTCAAGGCAGTATCGTTTAAACTCACGTGCAGAAATATCGTTTGCACTACGAACATTAGGAAACAACAACTTTAAATAAGCAGTTGCAATTCGCTTAACAGCTTCAGTATCACGTGTATCTGCCGCTTCAGGCACCTCAATTAATTCATCAACAATGGCACGGTAGCTCATATCTTCACGAAGTTCATGCATAATAGAGCAAAAGTATTCAGAATTTAACGCCCAACCTGCAATTTTAAGGTCATCATTCATTCGGGGAATATTCCAACCTTTGATGAACCCGTGAAAACGCTCTATTAAAGCTGATTCGTGAAATACAGATGGTAGTTCTTCAAACATATTACCAAAACCATCTTTATCCATTGTTTCCTTCTTAATATTGCCACAGAGAATAACACCAGCTTCAGCTGTTCCTTCATAATTACCCACAGTAAAAACACCTGATTCAAGATAACCTTTTAATGCCGCCCTCATTTCGTCTGCATCTGTAAAAGAAATTGTCTGTACTTCATCAAGTGTTATAAAATCATTTCCTGATACCAAACCTTCAATACGCTTATTAAGATCGTAAAACATTTTTGCACGGCTCATAACTCCACCACTTGAGAGCCAACCAAAACGACTGACATGACCAAATAAATATGATTTACCTGTTCCCTTTGGAGCAAGTTCTATCAAGTTTAATCGTTTTTCAATGAAAGGAAGAAGCCGTGTGAGCATTGTTAGTTTTTTTTCTTCATCACCGAGGTAGCCTCCAGCATTGTAATCAACAGCACCGAGAAGAATATCTATCCATTCGTTAATTGTAAATTCATTACGAGAAACTTTATAGTAATTGAGATCGATCGTGTACGGACAAAATGCCTTGAATCCTATTAATTTTATCTTTCCTTTTATCTTGAGATTGTCGTCAGGATTACGATAACCAAGTTCAACCATCCCCCAAGTTTCTCGTCCTCGTACCAAATCATCCTTACATGTTTGCCAAACAGAATCTTCGATAATAGTATTTTTGCTTGTTAAGCTAAAATCAGGTAAAACAAACGACACTTCACTAGTCTTAATGTCAATATCTACAGAAACTTTAGCAAGAAATTTTACATGTTCATGTTCAATAATTATTTTATTCTTTATCGCTATCCAGTCATCTTTTCGTGGCAAATAAGTTTGCACAAAATTAGTCAGCTCCTCTGTATCAAAACACCCATTTTCATCTTCAAATTTTTTCAAAAGCCAATCGCGCATGAAAGAAGGTAGACTTAGAGCAGAAAAGAAATTGTTTTTCTTGAGATCCTTATAAACGACCATTTCGTCAAAGAAATTTCTGAGTTTTTCAATCATTAATATACCTCCTAAAATAAATCATCAAAAGCATCATTGATTTTTCCGCTTTTGCCTTGCGTTTTAATTATAACTTCACCTATTAAGTTGTCACCTGCATATACATCTGCCGGATATTCACCTGCCCGTTTGGTATCAGGTAACTTTACAACAAAATGATTAGTGTCAATCTGAGAAGCTGAATAATATTTTCCACTAAGGACAACAGAAACATCATGAACGGATGAATTAAAAAACAACTTAACCTCTGTACCGATGCGAGAATCAACAGTAACAACTTCATCAACCAGCTTAACTGTCACGCTTCCATCCTTTAATGTTAATTCAATAATTGGAACGATTACTTCTTCAAAAGATGCCCCACCATGAACTTCAACATTTGCAGCACGGCTACCTTTAAATCGACCATAGTCAGCAAGGACAAGATATCCATTTTCTTCGGCAGCAAATGGCAGGTCATACGGTTGGAACAATTTACAACAACGCCCTGAATGTTCACCTTTTGTGTCGGTATCGTATTGCTCCTCTTTTCGGCGTAGCACGGCAAGTCTGGAAGCGCCATGATCACTTGCAATAAAAAAGCGTTTATAATCCCGATGGGCAAGTCCTGTAGCTGCTCTATCAATAACCGCTTCAATAATATCCAACTCTTTTGCAAGGTGAATGGGGTATTCGTTATCCGTGAAGTTATAACCACCAGCCTTTTTGTGCTTAATATCATCAAGTTCACGGCTGTCGTCTTTTTTCCCCTGCCAATTATCATAAAAATTCCGATTAAGAGATGTTATTGTCGGCAATTCTGCGCGGGCGATATTGATTGAAATCGACAACCCACGTTCTTGAACCAATGTCTCAATGAAAGACAAGTATTCAACGCCAAGTGCATCAAGCCAGTACAGATAAGTATCGGTTTTATCTAAACTGTCGATGATTTCATTTCTGGTGGGCAGACGGTTAAATTTACGAGGACTGTGAGCAAGTTCATCAACTTTTTCTAAAAAATCAGGTTCAAGCTTATTCGATAGTTTTTGCCGTTTGTATGCCTCGAAATACTCGGTCAGTAAGTCTGCAAGTTCAGAGCATTTGAAAATATACTTTTTCATGTAAGCCGCCAGTGCAGGATAAATATCTTCAAGCTGTGGAATTAATCCATTTTGCGAGAGCCAAACGATTATTTCTTTACGCTCCACCATTGTACCGTCAGTCAGTTTATAAATACTTTCTGACACAACTTGCCTATTATTGATAACAAAGCTAGCAATATCCGGCTCACGAAATTTTTTAATAAGGATCTTACGTTCCTGATAAAACAAGTTAAATCGTTTATCTGTATGATGGACATCGATAATAGCATTCAAGATATTGGTAGCAAAATTTTCAAAGGTATTTGTCTTTCCCAATACAAAACGAAGGTATCCATTGGTTAGGGTGTCGGTTTTACTCTTGAGCGCAATAAAATATAACCAGTTACGATAATCATCGCCAATTAAACGAGTATAGAAATCTGCTTCAAAATCATTTCTGAATCCATGTTTTTCAAACACTTCATTAAGAGAACCATTATTTTGATTAAGTTCGGTAAGTAGTTCAGTCCAACGAGCATCACTGCCACACGAGCACGGTAAAGTAAATCCTCTTGATGTGAATTTTATTCCCTCATAGGCATTACTTATTTTGTGTACAGTAAAAAGTGAGTTATCAAAATTAACATTTGTACTTACCATAATATTACCACATCGTCCGTTTTCTAGTTCATTAAGTAGGGATTTAAAACCTGTCAATACTGACAGACCTAAAGATTGCTCAGCAAGCGTAAGCGATAGATTACAATCTGCATTATCGACGACATAACAGAGCCTATTGTCAAAGCGCAGATCGCTTTGTAGTTCTGCAATCTGAGAAGCAAGTCCGCGTAGAAGAAAGATGACTTTTGCATCACCAATGTTTGAAAATTTTAAGTTCGATAACACCCTTTTTGTTTCATAAATACCTCGGATTGCGAGATATTCACCAAGACCTACCACAACAAGCTTTTTATCTTTTGCATTGATGTCAATAGAACCAATAAATCTCAATAGAGCATCATCATCTGGTAATTTATCATTTCCATTACAAAATTCGCTTGTTTTGACAAAGTGTAACCCCGCCATCGACAATTCATTAATTACGAAGTCATATTGGTCGTCACTGATGAATAAGAAGTATGGGGTCTTGACGTCAGAAGTTAAATATTTCTTCACTGCGTCTATTTGCATCTTATTTCTTTCCTTCCTTCGTCAGTATTTCAATACCAACAGAAATACTATCCTTAATTAACCGTTTAAGGTATTGTTTCAACTGTATATCTTCCATATTGTCAATAATTTGAAGAACTTTATCACTACCACCAGCATTATATTCAGCTTCGGCAAGTTGTTTTATTTTATCTCTAACGCTTGGATTATCACGCCAATCGTAAATATCAACAGACAGATGATCAAGGGTATCCCGAACTTTATCAAGATTCGATAATAAGATGTTATATTGCCCCAGAATGTCACGTTCAAAAGCGGCGTTGCATTCATTATCATCTGATATTATATCAAAGAGTTTTGTTGATCCAAGATACTCAAGTGCGGCTTTAATTTCATTATCTGTTCCTCCATTTCTATTAAGTGTCTCAAATGCTTTTTTTGCTGTATCAAATTCTTTATCAGAAACACAGCTCAAAATCGGTGTTCTATGATGACTCGACCATTCACGAGGATTTTTAGTTCCGCTTTTATCTTTCCACAAACGAAAAAGTTGCATTTTCAATTGATTCCTGCGGAATTCTTCACTTGCATCTCTTACCTTACTGTTACAAACAGTTTTTGGTAATTCAAACAAGCTTGTTTGCAATTTACTCTTGATTTCTGCAATATCACTATCACTAAGGTCTTCAAGGTAAGGTTCATACACTTCAGCAAACATATGTTTATCGTTGTTAAATAATTCTTTGATTTTAGTATTATGCTCTGTTAATTCAACAAGAAATGCTTTTATTTGATCATGTAATATGTCCACATCTGGTTGCTGACAAATTTTTAAAAGCATATTTAAAAATTTTTCCAATACCGGATATTTTTCTTGAAGAGCTTCACACGAAATACTAAAAAATTTCAATCGTTCACGCCATTCTTTATACGATTCCAATAAAGAGTGCGCTGTTGTATTCAAGATAGCGTTACTTTCTTTTACTACACTATACTCTGTTAACAACTTTCGGATTTCATCTTTTCCCATCTGTTCATTCCACAAACATGAGTATTCTACCTTGAATAAACGACGAATATCGGTAAGAACATTATTTTCCGCACCTATTGCTATGGCTAATTCTATTATTTTTCCGTTCTCAAACGATTTCAAGTATTCACGCATACCATTTTGACAGTTGTCCTTTGTTAGTAAAGCAAATAGATTATCAGAGAGGGATGTTTTTGCAGAAGCAATCTTTCCAATTTCAACAGCTTTTTTATGTGCTTCATTGCCTTCTTTCTGGACAAGCTCAATGTACTTTTGAACCACATCGAAAACACATGCCGTGTCTATCGTTTCAAGACACCAAACAGGTAACTCAAGATCACGCATTTTAGCGGCAACAGCTCTTGCCGCTTGATCTGTGGACGAACAAGAATTTTCAAAAATACCCCATGCTTTTTCAGTAAGTTTATAAAAAGCCATCTCGTCAGCAGTCATCTTTACAATATAAGTTGGCTTTGGAGATTTTCCGATATAATTTGAAATCATCTCTGCAAGTTTATCTTGTGTCATTTGTTCGTGACCACCAGATGAATCACTGTAACGGAACGGCTCACCACCATACTCTTTCAACAAAAATCCCGTCAGAAATGCAGAAAGATTACAAGGCGCAAAACCATATGTTTCCTCAAGGAAGTCATAGATTTCGTCTATAGAAATTTGCCCTCCTCCTTCGCGAGCAAAGGCAGATTCTATGAATTTGTCAACTTCTACTTTAATTTTTGAAATAGGAAGTGATGAAAACGAAGAATTCTCCCAATATTTGTCAACATTCCAAACAGTTGGCAAAGTATATTTTTCTAGACCTACCACAATACCACTTGTTTTTTGAGAGATACCGGCTTTTGCAGATTGCTTTGGTTGTGTCAACTTAAGTTGAGCTTCTGTTAACCCACTGTTAAAGTCAAACAAAGGCGAAAATCCAAGCTTTGATTGGTAGTGATCTGTTATTATAGTTTGTAGAAAATTTGCCACATCTTGAGCATTTCCCAGTTTTTCGCCTTTCTGATTAGCATATGTATACAAGATAAATTGACCATTATAGAGACGATTTTTCCACTCTTGGTCTAATACACGCTTAGCTTTGTCAGCATTTTCCCGAGATGTGTTGAGGTTGTTTCCTTGGTAATACATTGCCATTGCGGAAAAATCTACATACTCTTCAAACGCCTCTAAACCAAGTGGTGTTGAAAGAGCATCTATAAATATAATGTTTTCATATTGTTTATCGGCAACAGTTGTTCGTAAATTCTTGCGGAAAGTTGCTGCTTCCGTTTCATCTTTTGCAAACGCAATAACAGCGTGGAAATTCCATCCCGTTGGTTTGTCACGAATAATATTTATTGTTCTAGAAAAGTCGTCTATTGTCACAGGTGTGATTTTTCCAGTCCCAGGTTCTGATTCGAAACGCAAACGAAGAGCAGGTTTAAGCGTTAAAACTGTAGAAATTTCTCCAGAGGTCACAAGTTTCGAGGTTGTACTAGTCTGCCGTATATCCTTTTTATAACTATCTATTTTTGATTGATCACCAGCAAGAACGGCAGTGACATACACATACTGACCACCACTAATTGGGTTGGTAATAAGAACACGTTTATCCTTCAATTCTTTTGCAATATTGACAGATTTCGTCTCTTCTAAATCGGGGATACCTTCAAATACATAGCTTAAATTCTGTTCAGTCGCTTTGAACAAATCTATTGTGCCACCTAAACGTTGATCAATCGCCTGCATAATTAGTATAGCTTTTAGAACTATTTTCTCTTCCTCTCGTAAATTTTGTTGTTGTTGGAATGCATCCAGTATCAGACGAATGTCAGGGGCAAGATTATCTCTACCTTTTTCATAGAAAAAGTTCCATAACATATCTACTGTGAGAAGCGGATGATCATCGTAAGGCCCTGTATTCTTGATAAACCATTGAAATGCTTTCACATCATCTGTGTTAGATGATTTGATGAAATCAAACATACTTCGCTGATTAGATTTAAATGCGGACGCTATATTTTTCAAGAGCAGAGCTGCTATTGGATGAAGAGGCATAATTTTTTGTATCACCTGTGAGTCGTTGATTTTTGCCGCCGACATTACCTTTGCACGAGATGTTTTGATGCGGTTATTCAAATCATCTGCCAAAATATCCCAATCTGATTTCGCAGATGGTTTTGCATTGAAAGCGTGACCAATGAGGTCAAATGCGATGTTGTCGGGCAAAGAAATTGGTATAATTATAAAGCGATCACTAACTTTTTCTTGATTTCCCCTATCATTTTCTGTAATATAAATTTGTTGTGGTTCGTGTGTCACCACTATCAAATAAAACGGCCTGTTTTGTACCAATGCAACAAGTTTCTGAAACTCAGAAAGACTCTCACGATTGTTTTTAAAATAGTCAGAGAATTCATCCCATATAAAGACCAATTTGATATTATTGTGGTCAATTATGTCCGTTAACCAAGCAATAAGTCTATCTGCATCAAGATTTAGTGCAGTGACACCTTCTTTGTCTGCAAGACGAAATATATTATTCATTAGAGCCTTAACATCACTACTTTTGCGTAAAGTAGTTAAAATTTCGTCCGCAGAAGATTGTGAAAACATAGACGAATAATCTGGTTGCGAAAGTAATTCATCGAACCACCGCTTGTTCGCAGGTTTGTCAACCCATGCAATAACACTTTCTTTTAATGTTTTTTCACCCATATAGCTAATTTTCTTTTCGATAAGCGCAATTTTTACACTTTCCTGTACAGCAAAAAATAAATCACGTGGTGACATAATACCACCAGCAGCATAACGATATACCGTCACAATACCTTTTTCTCTGTGACCGATAAGTTTTTCAAGTAAGTCAGATTTATTTTTCAACGAATCATATTTATTCCAATAGGCACGGAGTTCTGTTTCCGGCACTTCAAGAATTTTTCTCATGGCATAGGCACACTGCGACTTGCCAGTTCCATATGCACCCTCAATCCAAAGCGTTCTGCCATTGTTTTGTCTTGCCAAGGCACGCTCCATCTCGGTAATCATATTAATAAACGTACTATGCGGATAGGTGTTATTCCAAGGCGCACCGGCATTAATTGCCGCATCATCTATACAAGGGAAATACCATTCATCAATATCAAAGTATTCGCAATATTTGTTTTTATTAGCCATTTTCTATACTCTCCTTAAACAATTCTAGTACATCTTTGGACGATTTGTCTTCTGCTAATTTTATTTTTTCTAGATCATGCGTAAAAGCAGCATTTATAAATTCAGGATATTTCGCAGTAAGCCCTAAGAGCATAGGCATCATATCATTTCGGTCAAGTCCAAAAATACGAGATGGGCTTATACCATCACGTTCAATGTTGTCGTTTAGGAGTGTAGCAAGCGTAAATTCCTTGTAGTCATTACATCTCTCAGCAAACTTGAACAAACCATATAGTACCACGCGAGGATCAGTTACTGAACATTTTGAGCGAACAAGATCGCCACCATCAGTAACAAAGCCAAAATGCAGAACTGTGCCGAGAGGTGTTTCAATCAGACGCTTAAATGCTTTAACAATTGATTTTGCGTCCTTAGGTTTAATATCAAGGGCAGTCAGTTTATCTTCTATTATTTGACGAACATATGCTCTTCCAACATCAAAGTTATTGACATACCATTCCATCTGTGGATTTTCAGCAACAAGATTAATAAGTATCAATCCTTGTGCCGTATCCGTTTCCCAACCAATTTGTGAAATTAACTCGGCAAATGGTGTAAAATGATTTTTTTCGTTTAGTGAAGCATCTTTAAGAAAACGCCTAAACATATCGAACATCATCGGTCCCAAAGTATGTTCTGAAAAGAAAGCTTCCTTTAGTTCAAAAAATGATCTCAACCATTCTGGTTTTGGAGCATGGTCAGCAAAAGAATTTAAGCTTTTCATTGAATTTCCTCCCCCTTGCGGATGGCGTAACGAATGAAACACTAGACATCCACTGTCAATTGAATGACATTCATGACATCTAATACAATTATTTATTATAATTTTTCTATTTGCAAAACTTATACAACCATTTTTACAATTTGTTTCACAAACTTGACAACCTTTACAGTATGAAGCTTTTCGGAATACTTGCTTAAATATTTTACCGAATGTAGGCTTTTCTTTCAATATTGTTTCAGGAATTGTTATTATATAACCATTTTTTAAGTATTTTACGGAAAAATATATACATTCACCTTCAAATTGAACGGAATGTTTACTGTTACCACCATTCAAATCTCCAAGTGTCTTTATCCATTCTATCCAATCTGAATTAGGGGCAGTAATAGAAATTACAAAATTATCGTTTGTCGTTTTCTCAATACAACGAAATATATTATTTGATAGTTCTCGTCCATTTTTTCTCGCATTCCAACCCCCGTTAACGATGTAAGATTCTATGTTGTTTTTCTTACGTTTGTCTCCGCCATAGGTTTTTTTTATCAGATTGATATAACTATCTATTTCATTGGGATAACTCTGGTAACGTAAATAATTGCTTGTGCCGCTTGACATAGGACAAAATAAACATCCAGCACGAGCATTACCTTTTTTGTAAGTTTCGTTTATCAGGACCTTATTCGCATATATATAAAGCCAAATTTCTGCAGAAGTCCATTCGAGTATAGAGTTATGACTAAATTGTCCTTTTTGTTTTACGCTATAGTTTTCATACTTGTATGTACTTCGTGTTACACTTTCATGTGCACGAATTCCAACAAAGTCCAAGCCTATAATATCGTTCTTGCCTATAATTTTCCTAAGTTTCAATGTTTGTGGAGTACTTTTATGTACCGAGCAACACCAACGAAGAACACGCGATGGAGGACCAAACATCTCCCATGATTGTTTTGGATCTAAATTTGATTTGGCAATATAAAACGGTATTTCTTCCTCAACGCACTGCTTTTGCGTTTTCTCAATAATATCATAAGTGTCGGAAAACTCCATACCTGTGTCACCGAAAACTACAACAAAGCTGCTCTTAGGTAGAGCTTTTTTTACAAGGTCAAATAAAACGCAACTATCCTTACCACCTGAAAAGGCCACATGAAAACAATCCAGCTTGTACTTATATTTGGTGTAGATAGCTAATATCTTTTTTACAGTGGTTTGTTCAATAATATCAATCATTTCTCGGTTAGCTTCTACCATTTTTCCTATATTGATGGGATTAAGTTGTTTTTTGTTTGATTCAGGTTCAACAACAGTAAAAACATTTCCCTTCTTGTCAATAAAAGAGGGACATTTATCCAGACTATCGCAGACTATTTTTTTGATAGGTTTAGTTTTCGGAGTTTCTCTGTATTCTCTACATTCAAAAGCAAGCTGTATTATAGGTGCTTGATAAACATTGCCACCACTAAGGCTTGCTACAAGTTGCCCGCGATAGAAGTAGTTATTTGCCTCTGCCCACATATATGGCAGGTCAGTTTGTTTATCATACTTCCAATATTTATCAAATCCTAGTACATCCAATTCCGAAGAATAAACAGGGCGTGGTTCTTTAGAAAAAACGGTCGGTGAAGAATTAAGAAGTAATCCGCCTGTTTCCTTATCATAAGTATATGAATACAATTTTAATTCTTCCTTTCTCGTATTATTTTAGCTTTGTCAATAATCTCGTCTATTTTGGCGGTCGTACTTCTGCCTGTATAGCCATTATCAAACAGGAACTTACAGACAATACTCTCCGTAAGTTTTACATCTGATTTTACCACAGCGTCAGTCATTATTTCAATGTATGTCATTGTACAACTTTTGTGTATTATTGTTCCAGCATTTCGTGAATTTACAGATGGCGTGTCGAACCTAAAATTTTTACTAAAACGTCGGCAATAACTTTCAAGTAAAAATAAATTCCATGTCTGTCCACAATCTGGAAATACACCAAATGTTGTGAAGGTTTTTAACGGTAGATAGTCTCCCTTAACAAATCGCCCAATCATTCCATCAATTGCCTTAGAGTTGAAATGAACATACTTGTCAGCAATAAAGATATCTTTACTAATACGCACTAGAACAGCGTAACCGGCTTCCATAGAAATCCAACGATGAATCTCGCCAGTTAATTCCTTCTCGTAGTTCAACAGATCGTTAAGCGTGCATTTATCAAGTGTTCGACAATAATCCTTTATGATGGTTAGTGCGTCGATGGTGTCTTCTTTGCGTGATATGATCTTTCCTCTTTTTATATATTTATCCAATAAGCAGATGCGAAATATAGCATCGTGAATCGCCGTTATAGATAGTTCATGATTTTGTTCTAAAATATTATCAAACATTAAGTCAGTAATAGAAACATAACCGTGTATACTACATTCTTTCTGTGTTTTTTTCTGAATAGCTTTATGTTCTTCTCCTGTTATGTTTATTTTGGTAATGTGCGAAAAAGTTCCCTTACTGTTCCAAATGAAATTATCATTTTGACTAAGAGCATGCTTTATTCTTTTTAGTGGTATATATAATAAACGCTTTGCAAGTTGATCATAAGTTAACAATGTATCTTTGCCCCATACACGAAGAATTTCGCTCTCGATGATATTTATAATTGGTAAATCAATTAACCCAAAATAAGTTAGTGTGAATTTTAATTTTGGAAACAATCTTTCAAGAATTTTAATAAGCATATCCTTTGAAATTATATTTGCTTTATACATCCAATTCTCATTTTTTGCGTAGAACTCAGCATAAAATATGACTTGAGCACCACTTTTAAAATATTCATTAACGAGTTTTTCTATTTGATTATTTGTCTGTGGTACTATTGAATAGACTTTACCATCAAACACTGTACCACATGCTATTATTATTTCTTTTAGGTCTTCATCAGACAACAAAATTTTTTTTCTATGATCCTCTTTCACAAAACGATGAAAACGTGATAATTCAATAGAAGAGTCAATCCTAAATCCATTTGAGAATCGCATTGAAAGGATTTGCCTAATAATTTTTACAGTAATAGAGTTGGATGACAATATTTTAGATATATCTTTTGGTAAATCAAAAAGTCCCTCTTGTTTACCGGCACAGTTATTATTATTTCTCATAATGTTTACTCTTATCTTTCCTACTCCCTTTTTACTACCCATTTCTCTCCATCTTAACCACCCATCGCCCAATCTTCCGTGCGCCCATGCGTTCCACAATACCCAAAGACTTCAATTTGCTGATATTTGCCTCTATCTGGCGCTTTGTGATACCGATTGACTCGGCTATTTGCTCCGCGGTTATTTCCGGGTTGGAAATCATCAATTCAACTACTTTGCATTGTGTTTCATTTAAACCGAAGTTTAAACCGAAGTTTAAACCGAAGTTTATACCGAAGTCATCGCCTTGATTATCACTTTTTCTCTCATCGCTATTTGCCGCTATATTGTTGTTCCGAATGTGAAAACAGATAGAGAAAACGTTTGGTAGTATTGTAAATTCAGGTTCCGGCAAACCATCGGCAATGCAACCTTTTCTCATTTTTTCAATACCACGTCCCCATGCTTCAATCTGACCAGAACGAAAAAATCCATTCGCAATCAATGGGTTGTGAGGGTTTGAGCGGACACCCGTTAGCAGGCTTTTAGGCTTTATGTTCGACGGTATCTGGCAGTCGTTATATATGATGACCTTGTCATCGTAAATCTTTATGTGAATCGGGTTGCCTGTGCTATAATCCTTATGCACAACGGCGTTTAAAACGGCCTCACGCAGAACATCGCGTAACATAGGAAATTCATCTACCCTTTGTAAACCTTCATAACGAATCAACCCTTTAAAGTATTTAGTATAGATGGTGTCAATTATTCGGTCGGCGATACCAATGAGGGAACCATTAATTTCATCCTGATAACGCAAATCTGCATCGTTTTCAAAATAACCGATTTTAACGTAAGAGCCAATGCACCATTGTTCAGGGTCTTGATGGAATAACAAAACCGCCGTTTTTAATAAATAATCGCCATCGGTTAGTTTCAAGGCTTCAAGCAGTTTTCTGTTGCTACCCTCGACATCCTCCGCCATAAGTCTCTTGCTCGACACGGCTTTCTTACGGAAGATATCGAACGCGTCATGATAGAAGTCATTTACTTTGATATGCGGTACAGGAGATGAATCCCATGTCCGGCCGTATTTACGAAGTATGAGTTCGTCTAATGCAAAGCCGGTCAATTCCTGATTAGTACTGCCGGATCGCAGATAATACTTGCCGCGATAACTAATGGCATTTGGATGGGGTATAACATTAATGACAATGTATTCAAGGCCTTTTTCATTAAAGAGATTTACCTCTGCCACTATTCCCATCGTTGAGCGGATTTTATTGGGCAGTTCTTCAAGAAGCCGCTTTGCATTGAGGAGTTTAACCAACGCGCCTTTATCGTTGCGCCCGATTTCAAGGCGGCCGCCTTGTGCGTTGGCAAAACCGCATATCCATTTTAGATACTCATCGCGCCAGGATTCTTTCCATTCGACATTCTGGTTTTCCATCTCTTGCGGCTTTTTTCTTTTAGTTGTTTTGCTATTTGGCACTTCAACCATTCCTCCACAACTTACCTATACATATCCTGCACCGCTGACAGCTACGAGGACTGTCTAAAAAATCTAGTTTTGATATTTCCATACTATCAAAAAAAAAGAGATAAAGCAAATTAAAGCTATACCAATTCCCGTCCCAACTCACCTTTCGCTCTATAGCAATTTATGCCACATTCCTATATACTAATAACAAATCAAAGACAAGGAGAAAATTATGTCGTCAATCACGGAAAACAAACAAGGTTTGAAGGTTCTCATAATGGGAAGTATTTTACAGTTGTTCCTAGGGATAATTTATGTATGGAGCGTATTTGTATTACCGGTCAAAAATTTTTATGGATGGTCTGTTGACAGTGTAAAACTTACGTCTTCATTTATGCTTTGCTTTTTTGTCATAGGCATATTGGCGGGGGGAAAGTTGCAGATGAAAATCGGCGTAAAGCTAACAACCTTGATTGGCGGGCTAATGGTCGCGGTGGGTATGCTGGTAACAGCGTTAATCCCCGCGGGCGGAAAAGCGCCTGTCTTTCTTATCTATCTTTTCTACGGCATCATCGGCGGCTTCGGCGTGGGCGCGGGTTATAACGCGAACATTTCCTGCGCGCAAAAGTGGTTTCCGCAAAACCGAGGCCTTGCCACAGGCATAAGCGTTTGTGCGTTTGGAATCTCTACAGTTATCTTCGCGCCGCTGGTTACAACATTAATCAATAAGTTTGATGTGAAGTCCACATTTTTAATTTTAGCCGCAGGGTTTGCGGTGGCTGTATTGTTGTTGTTCAATTTTATCAAATCACCGGAGCAGGTTCCAAACGTCGCCCCGCCGGTATTAAAAGGAAAACAGTACACGACTCTTGAAATGCTCAAAACAGGGCGTTTCTATTTAATAGCCTTGTCCCTGATGTTCGGTACTTCGGTATTTTTCATTATACTCCCCAGTCTTAAGGAATTGGCGCTAAACAGAGGACTTGAGTCTTTCGCAACGGGACTCGTTATGTTTACCGGTATAGCCAACGCGCTCGGCAGACTTGGTGCGCCGCTTATGTCAGATAAAATCGGGCGCGAAATGGCTGACATCATCATCCTTGCCGCAACCGCACTGGGCGCTTTCGGGCTTTGTTTCGCAACCGGATTCTTATTGATAGTGATCATTGCGGTAGTCGCGTTCTGTTACGGCGGCTATTCGGGACTGTATCCCGTTCTTACTTCCGGAAATTTCGGCATTAAAAATATCGGCTCTAATTACGGCGCAGTCATGGTGGGCTTTATGCTTTCGGCGCTGTTGTTCCCAATCGTTATCAAAAAAATCAACGGTCAAGAATTACAATTTATCGCGCTAGGTGTGCTGGCGGCTGTCGGCGTGGTACTGATCATAATATTAAAATTGATGAACTCGAAGACAAAAGAAGAATGAGTTTGCGCCATTAAAACGTCGTTTAAGCGTAGCGTCTGACCACTAAAAATACAAATGAAAATTATTTATTAGTTTTAGTTAATAGTATTTTTAGTGGTCAGACGTCATTAGAGGATTATTTTTTTATTAATACTCCGTCCCAGGGAAGTAATGAGCCTTCGTATTTTTCACCTGACGCGGAAATAATCCGCGTTCCCGATAATAGACCCACAAACTTTTTAGGCGGTTTAATTTTATTAAAAGAGAAATTAAGCGCTACTGTGTAGGTTTCATCATTAAGGTTGCGCTGATAAATCATTATGCGATCATTTGAATAAATGGGATGGAAGTCTCCGTAGACAAGGCATTTAGTTTGCTTGCGTAAGGTGATTAATTTTTTGTAAAAAGTCAATATTGAGTCAGGATCGTTTTTCTGCGAAGCGTAGTTAATAAACTTGTAATTTTTATTTATGCCAAGCCAGGGTTTTCCTTTGCTGAAGCCCGCGTTGTCACTGTCATCCCATTGCATTGGTGTACGGTTGTTATCCCTTGAACCTGTTTTAATCCATTTCCAACGCAGCCATTTGGGGACGAATCTCTTTTTCAACAATTTGTCCATGCCTCGGCTTTCCACGTCGTCAAGTTCATCCATGCTCTTAAAATCAAAGTTGGTCATGCCGATTTCCTGCCCCTGATAAATAAAGGGCGTGCCTCGAAGGGTCAATTCAAAAAGCGCTAGCATCTTCGCGCTTCGCCGCCAGTACTCTCCTGATTTCTTTTTCAAATCGCCCTCATTATTCAGGCGGTATTTTTTCATTGCGCCAAAGTGGGAGACAGTTCGTGTCTGATCATGGTTTTCCAAATATAGGGCGCACCAATCGAGTCCCCGTTGCCATTTTGTCATTACCTCCAGTAATTTACCGGCGCGGAATTTTTTTAATATATACTTTACAATGCGGCGGTCAACTTCCAGATGATCAAAAAAGAAAAGCATATTCAGTTCTTTTCGGCTTTCATCGCACAGAAGCTTCGCGTCCTGCAAATCGACAAAAACAGTTTCGCCTACCGTAAAACAATCGTACTTGTCCAATACGTCGCGCCTGAGTTCGCGCAATACGGCATGGCATCCTTCCTGCGACTTGTAGTGTTCCAATCCCTGAATAGCGATGGTTTTTTTACCGTCATCAAGGCTTGTTTTGTAAATTATATTGATTACATCACAGCGGAACCCGGCGGCTCCTTTGTCCAGCCAAAAACGAAGAATATTTTTTACTTCCTCTATTACCTTTGGGTTCTTGTAATTCAGATCAGGTTGTTTTTTATCAAAAAGATGAAGATAATATTCGCCGCTTTTTTCATCGTACTCCCATGCGCTACCCAGAAAAAAACCCGTCCAGTTATTTGGCGGTAGCTCTCGATCTTGCTTATCGGTTTTTTTATCGGAATTTTTTTTACCGGGCCGCCAGATATAGTAATCACGGTATGGGCTTTTAATGTCGCGACTTTTTTGAAACCACTCGTGCTCGTCGGAAGTATGATTTATAACAAGATCCATAATAATTTTTATGTCCCGTTTTTTTGCTTCCGTAAAAAGTTTTTCCATGTCCGCCATTGTTCCGAATTTGGGGTTTATATCGTAATAATCGCTGATGTCATAACCGTTATCGGCATCGGGGGATTTATACACGGGCGAAAGCCAGATGATGCCCACGCCAAGGTCTTTGATCTCATCCAGTCTTGAAATTATTCCCGGAATATCGCCGATTCCGTCGTTTGGAGACCGCGTCCCTGAAGAATCCTGAAAACTACGGGGATAAATTTGATAAACAATTCTTTCTTTCCACCACATAAATAATCCTCTGTTAATAATTATATTTTTATGATACAATATATTATTATGCAAAAAAATTATATTCGCAACCGGATAACTTTCGGTTTCGGGACAATCGGCAGGGACATGGTTTACGGCATAGTCAGTATGTTCCTTATGTTCTATCTTACCGATGTAATCAATCTGCCTACAAGTACGATGTGGTGGGTAGCTGGAATTATTCTTGCGGCCCGTATCTTTGACGCTTTTAACGATCCTTTCATGGGACTTATAGTAGATAATACGCACACGCGCTGGGGTAAATTTAAAATGTGGATCGCGATAGGGGCGATAACTTCTCCGATATTTACCGTTTTGCTCTTTACCAACCTTGGTCTTCAGGACAGCGCATACGTTATTACTTTTGCGATTATCTATTTTATGTGGGGAATCTGCTACACAATCCACGATATTTCATATTGGTCAATGCTCCCAAGTTTAAGCGTCGATCAAAAGGAACGGGAAAAGATAGGGGCGCTTGCCCGTATTTTCGCGAATATCGGTTTGTTTTTTGTAGTCGTCGCCATTGTACCGCTGACAAATTCACTCGGAGAAAAATTTGGTTCTCTGCAAAAAGGTTATTTTATTTTTGCCGTTTGCGTATCGGTTTTTATGTCTTTGGGAATGAGCGTTACAATATTCGGCGTGAAGGAGACGGGAATTGTCGCTGCTAAAAAACAAAATACGCCGTTACGTGAATTAGTGAACATAATAATTAAAAACGACCAGTTGTTTTTTACGATGCTCGCTCTTTCGCTGTTCATGATTGGCTATATGACGACCACCAGTTTCGGACTGTATTTTTTCAAATACGCTTATGGCGATGAGGGAATGTTTTCAATCTTTTCCGCGATTTTAGGCGTATCGCAATTATCAGCCCTTGCGACTTTCCAATTTTTCAGCAAAAAGTTCGACCGTAAAACACTATATACCGGCGCTATTATTTCGATGACGATTGGTTATCTGCTCTTTTTCTCCGCTCCTGTCTCAACAATGTTATTTATAGGTATCGCGGGCGTTTTGATTTTCTTTGGGCAGTCATTTATCCAGCTTTTAATGGTCATGTTCCTAGCCGACTCCGTTGACTACGGCCACTGGAAACTAGGCAAACGCAACGACAGCATCACATTCTCCATCCAGCCGTTAATCAACAAATTAGGCGGCGCGGTCGGTAGCGGAGTTGTTTCAGTAGTGATAATTATCTCCGGAATTAAAGACGCGAATTCAGCAGCCGATGTTACGCCCTCGGGCCTCTTAATGATGAAGATTGCCATGTTAATTTTCCCGCTTTTCTGCTTTGTAGGAAGCTACATGATTTACCGCATGAAGTATAAAATTGACAGCAAATTTTATGAAAAGATACTTTCAGATTTACAGGCACGCGGGGAATTAAATAAAGAGGCATAATACCCCAAAAGATGAGATAACGTACAAAAACCCCCTCTTCCCCTCTTTGTGATCTTCGTTTCTTCGTGATCTTCGTGTGTAATATTTTGGAAAAATTCTTTAAAAACAGTCAAGCAAAATGGCAAGTCCACGCCATATATATGTATGAAAAATTTATCTGTTTTAATTGTCGTTCTTTTGTGCGGCACAGTTGTTCTTGCGGCGGAACCCGCATTGGTTCTTGACTGGGGGCTTCTCTGGAGCGGCTCCTGGGAAGAAAAAACCTTTACATTCCAGGACGAACCGGAGTTGTCGGGGACTCTTGGTAACAGGGGAGAGGTTAAATTGCACTTTCTCCCGCCTAATCTTACTTTGCGTGCCCAGGTTCTGGACAGGCATCCGTTGGATTTTTCGCAGGAGCCGCCTTGGGGAGATCCTGATAAAGGGGTCACCAATTTCACGGGCGGTTTGTATCATAAGCCGACGGGATCGCGACTGCTTTACGGTGTTCTTGACGAGTGGGGACTGCCCGCAAGGATTCGTAACCCGTGGATCCGTTCGCCGCCTTATGCCGAAAATCACAAGCCCATCATCGCGGATATAAAAACAGCGGCTTCCTCTACAAAAGAAGACGAGGCGTATTTGTATCTGTCCAGCCCGTTATTTAAGCTTTTTCCCGGTGTTAATTTAAGGACTTTTATAAGCGCCCAGTCCGAAGTTGACGAGTTTGCACCCTCGTTTTCAGGGGGATTGGATTTTACTATTAAAAAAAACAACAATTTATTGCTGGAAACATTTTACACCGATAAAACGCTTCAGCCATCAAGCCCAAGCACATGGTTCTCGGATACGCCGCCCCTTCCGGAGCGGGAATTCCGTCTCTTTGCCGCCGGGCTTCTCTTTGCAAACCCGGATTTTTCCGTAAGTTCCGATTTTGCCATGTCGGAAACTTTTGCCGTAGGAAAGGATTATTATGCCAATTTGGGCATTTCCTATTCGCCGTCCTTGCCTTTTGGGTCTAAATCAAGACCGTTATTAATATCATTATCAGCGGATGGAGCAGGGAAGCAGTTTGTGTATAGAGACGGCGTAAGTCATGGGGGAGGTTTAAGAGGCGCGGCAAAAATCGAGTGGAAAGGGAAAAACAGTTCTTTATTCAGAATAAACACCGTATTACGGGGACCGGGCATAGATGAGGATTTTAACCGCAGTTCTTCCGGTATTTATTGGCGGTTTCCCTCTTCCGCGGCAACACGCAATAATACGCTCCGTTTGACACGTATATCCCTGTCTATGGACAGAAATGCGACAAATCCATCAAAAATTAACGATAGTTTTTCGGGAAATCTTGGAATTTCGCTAAATATGCGGCAAATAGGTATAAAAAACCCTCTTGGAATTAATTTTTCAGGTTCAGTTAAGGGTTTGGCAGGGACAAATGGCGATAAATCGCCCTATCCCGTATTGGATGAAGATTGGTCATGGGAAACAGCCGATGTAAATTGCGAATTTTTATGGTCGGTATGGATTTTTCAGTTCAGAACAAAGGTCGGATGTACCTTTTTCCCGGAAAAAGATGAAAAATGGGATATTTCCTTTAGTACTACGGTCCGTACAAAAATAGGTAGGTTCAGTTTTAAGGTGTCTTCTCCGGATCTTCCCGAAAAATGGAACTGGACTACATCTTGGAGAATGGAAGTAAAAAGAAAAAGGTAAAAAAAGTATATAAAAGACATTGTTTTTACGATAAATATATAGTATCATTTAAAAATAGGTATCTACTTTAAAAATGGCGGGTACTGTAATGATAAGCTATTTTAGGATGTCGCTTATCTCCAAATAAATATAAGGAGGTATTATGCCTGCAGGTGTGACGATTATGATTGTTGACGATTCCAGAATTATGAGAAACACGGTTAAAGGCGTTTTCTCGGGAGTAGAATCAGCCTGTAACTTTATCGAAGCAAAAGACGGTGAAGAAGCGTTGGCGTTATTGGAAACGCAAACCGTTGATTTGATTCTGCTAGACTGGAATATGCCAAGATTATCCGGAATTGATTTTCTAAAGCAAGTTAGAGCAATGGATCAATACAAGGATTTACCTATAATTATGGTAACCAGTGAGGCCGCCAAATTTAACGTTATTGAAGCGTTGAAAAACGGAGCCACTGATTATATTACTAAACCAATTAAGCTTGATCTGTTCAAGCAAAAATTGTCTAAACTACGTTTATTCAGGATGTAAAAAATGACAGTAGAGTTACAAAATTATGTAGAACCTTTCGTAGAAGTTACAGTCAACACTTTTAAAGAATTTGTAGGTGTTGAAGTAAGCCCAAGACAACCGCATTTTTTGGATCCTGACAAAGCTTTTGAATGGGACATTTCTGCGGTAATAGGTCTTTCCGGTGCGGTTAAAGGCGCCGTAATAGTCTCCATGAAGGCTGATTTGGCGATAAAATTAACCGACTTATTGACAGGCGCGAAACATTCGGAACTTGATGCCGATGTAATAGACGCGATTGGCGAAGTTAATAACATCATTGCCGGAAACATAAAGCCAAAAGTGCCAAACGGGGACAAAATTGTAATTTCAATTCCCACAATTATCAGGGGAAAAGAACATTCAATCGCCTGGCCCAGTAAACAGACGCGCATTCTTTGTATACCGCACAAGGCGTTTGATAATAATATTTTTCACCTAATGGTAGCTATTGAACTTGATCATGAATCTTAATCGGGAGAGAACATAATGAAACACGTTTTTGTGTTCGATCCAAAAGCTTTCTACAGCCAGCAATGGAAGATGGATAATATTTTGGACAATATAGGACAATTTTTCAGAACACAAGAAGCTCCTGATTTTTCCATACAATTTTCACGTTACAGAAGAAACGCTATAACAATAATTCAAGACGAAGCGGAAAAGGCGAAACCGGACGACATCATAAGGATTTATGCGGTAGGCGGAGAAGAAATTCTCTTTGATTGCGTGAATGGCGTGGCTCATTTTCCAAATATGCAGCTTGCGGCCGTTCCTCATGGAGAGTCGTATGATTTCTTAAAAATTTTCGGTGAAAGCAATATTGAATCCTTTAGAGATATTCCGTCTCTTGTCAAAGGAAACGCTCTTCAAACGGATATAATTAAATGGGGGGTTAATTACGCTTTAAATTCCTGTTATATAGGAATGAATTCCTCTATATCCAAAAAAATATTAGACCTAAAGTCAAATATGAACAAAGGCAGTTTTATTATTTTTTCAAAATTTTCATCTTTTTTAAATACGTTATTCGGCGCGTTTGATAAAAATGTCGCCGCGCGGGAATATAAGATAAACATAGATGACAAAGATTATTCGGGGCAATACTGTCTAATCCATGTGGCGAATACTCCGTATCATGCCGGAAGAATGACGGGCGTTTCGGACGCGATGCCCAATGACGGTCTTTTGGATATTACGTTAATTAAATCTTCCCATCCCATGAAAACGCTTTCATCCATGAGAAGATATTCCAGAGGAAAACGTCCCAGAAATTGCGTTATTGTACGCGCAAAAAATATTTCGATTCAAGCGACCGGTCAAATGTGGATTCAGCTTGATAATGAATATATTCAAGATACCAATATCACAATGAGCGTGGTTAACCATGCGGTACAAATAGTGACAGTAAATAATTTAACGTACCCGTCAGCGTCAATTGCGGCTAATTAAGGAAGGCTTATTCCATGGCAGTAAAAAAAACAGAAAGTAATAAATTAAAGAAATTCGCGAACTTTTCCTCTATTGCGATGGTTATTATTATAAGCGCCTTTTTTATTGTTGAAAACAGGGATCTTAGTTCCGGTATATTCAGTATAGCCGGGCTTGTAATGTTATTGTCTTTGGTGGTAGTTATCTCGGTTATTAAGAGCACGGTAAATTATTATAAGTTGGCATTTAATATTCCGGCTATACTTTTAATTTTCTATATGGCGCTTATGGTGCTCAGCAAATGGCATAATACCCATTATATGCTTATCTGTATTTTCCTGTGCGCTATTAGCTGTATATATTCAAGTTTCACCAGAACTCTGGCTTTCATAATCATTCAAAATATTCTTACCGTCTTTCTTTTTTTAAGAAATATTCCGATAGGCGGATTAAATATAAGTCCGTATACCATATTGGTTGTATGGATTATCTCTTTATTCATTGATATTATTATATTGTTGCTTACAAGAACGGCGACAATAGTTCTAAACAAGGCGCTTGAACACCAAAATTCATTTATGGATCTTCTTGCTTCTACGGAAAACTTTGTTGCGATGATAGACGAGCGTAATGAGGTTGTCTACGCCAGTAAAACATTATCCGATCTTGGACATACAAACGATCCGACCATGGTTCAAGGTCGTCCTCTTATCGATCTTTTCCCTGAAAAAACCTTGAAAATACAAGCGGGAAAATTATTAAAGGAAAAAGAAGAATATAAAGAAGACTGGGAATTTTCATTAAACGGACAGAAACGTTATTTCAAAGCGGCCTCGCATGGTCTGCCTGTCGGCGGCGGTACTCTTATCAGTTTATACGACATGACCCATCTTGCGGAGCGCGATGAAATTGCCGTTATGAAAGACAGCATGAAGATCGGTCTTTTCTTCATAGATAAAGAGTTTGTTATTCAAGATCATTATTCAAGATATTTGGAAGAAATGCTTTCGGATACCAATCTTTTTGGAAAATATTTAACGGATGTTATTGCCGATTCGGTCAGTCATAGCGAACTGGAAGCGATAAAGGATTATTTTGGTATGATCCTTGAACGTACTTACGACCAGGAAATGCTGGATGATATAAATCCGTTAAATGAGCTTCATTATGTAAACAAAGAAACAGGCGTCAGAAAAGTACTCCAATTCGCCTTTGCCACGGTAGAACGCGGACACGGTGAAGTCTTCCTTCTGGTAACGGTCTATGATATTACGACAAGAGTAGAACTGCAACAAAGGCTGGCGGAAGAAGAATCCAGACGGCAGGAGGAAATGCAGGCTGTCTTTGAACTTATCCAGGTTGAGCCGGATGTATTTAACGACTTCATGGCGGATATGGAACATGAGTTTACTCAAATTGATAAGATACAAAAAAATGACACAATATCTACGCATGACGCGCTTGTTAAAATTTACCAGTCTGTTCATGCCATTAAATCAAACGCTGTAATTCTTGGATTGAATATATTCGGTAACAAGGTACATAGCCTGGAATCAAAAATAAAGAAATTACGGGAAATGCAGGGAGACGTGCCTTTCGGTGAAATGTTGAATCTGACCATGGAGATAGAAAAAATATCCAAAGAAAAAGAAGGGTTCAGGGATATTCTTAACAAGCTTAAAAGTTATGCCGGAGGAGGAGGAAGCAAGAGCGGATCCGGTGAAAAGCAAAATATCAAAGTGTTGGTTGAATCTCTTGCAAAAACCACTTCCAGAGTCGCCGAAGATTTAGAAAAGCAAATTAAATTTATCGCGTCTGACATCGACCCTGAAGCTATAGACAAAGGTCCAAGACGGGTAATGAAAGAAATACTAATGCAGCTTATCCGCAATTCCGCCCTGCACGGGATAGAAATGCCGGAGGATAGAAAGGCCAAAGGTAAAAACGAAATAGGCACAATAAAGCTTTCCATTAAGATGACTGAAGATCATAAAAATATACATATAAAACTTACCGATGACGGAAAAGGTCTTGATTACAAAAAGATAGCTGAAAGAGCGTTAGCCAATAACTTAATTAAGAAGGAAGACGCTGAAAATCCTGATATGTTAACGAAAGTGATATTCATGCCCGGCTTTAGCACGGCGGATACTGAAACTGTTCACGGCGGAAGGGGCATCGGCTTAAATCTTGTACGCGACCGTATAAAAGAAGTAAAAGGCTCCATTAAAATTAAATCGGAACCCAACAAGGGAACATTATTCTTTATTTCACTCCCTATTTGATAAGCCCGCGCCAATCGCCGTAGTATATTCCGCATGTTCAGGATAGATAAAATCAATTCCGTACATAGAGGTTATATCGGCAAGTACTTTCCGCCCTATCGGGTTTTTACTGCCGTTACCCGTAACAACAACACGGCTGTAATTCTTCGCTCTTGCCGCGAAGACGGAAAGAACCCCTATCACCTGATACACCATGTTAATAATCGCAAGCGCGATATCCCCCTGATTGGCGGTATCCAGCATTTTCCCGAAGTTAGAAGCGGTACATTCGCCGTTTAAAAAACTTAAATTCGTCTCCGTGATGTCACCTAACAAAAGATCAACCTGGTTTAATTTTCCGTTTTTCGCAAGTTCCATTATATCGTGAAATTCGGCGACGGACAAAAGTTTTTTACCCAATCCCAATATTGTTCCGCCGCCGACGCCCGAGCCGCCAAAATGAAAAATACCCTTATCGCCGGCTTCGATTATAACGGTTCCCGTCCCGATATTTGTAATAATTATATCGCTCATGCCGGAAAGAAACATTCCGCCCGTACCGATAGCTTTAATTTCATTTACCCTGCCCGTGGTTATGCCGAAGATGTCGTCTTTTATTTTTGACGCTCCGGCTCCGGTAATTTCGATTCTTTCGACGGTGTTGATTTTAATGCCGTTTTCAAGAACTATTTTTCCAAAAGCGCCGGTAGCCGCGGTTACGGCGTCCATCGCTTTTGTTTTTATCATCTTAATAATTTTTCCGTTTTCTATGGAAACGGCTTTTGTTATGGTACTGCCAATATCAATTCCTATTATCAAAATACTCTCCTGTATTTACTATCCGTTAACGTTTAAATCTTAGCAAAAAAAATAAAATGATTCTATGATTACTCGGTTTATATTACGGCTTATTGCTAAGATGGTGATTATCTAATATATTGATTCCATTATGAATTATGCTGAGGAATCATTAAAAAAACATTACCAGTGGCGCGGTAAATTGGAAATTATACATAAGATGCCGGTTTCAACGCGGGAGGATCTTTCGCTCGCATACACTCCCGGCGTCGCCCAACCTTGTCTTGAAATACGGAAAAATCCTGAAAAAAGTTGGGAGTTGACAGGGCGCTGGAATACGGTCGCCGTTGTAACCGACGGCACCGCTGTTTTAGGGCTTGGCGATATCGGTCCTGAAGCCGGAATGCCCGTAATGGAAGGAAAATGCGTGCTGTTCAAGGCCTTTGGCGGAGTGGATGCGATTCCATTGTGCATACGTTCAAAAGAAGTTGACGTTATCGTAGAGACGGTAGCGCTTCTTGCGGGGAGTTTTGGCGGCATTAATCTGGAAGATATTTCCGCCCCGCGTTGTTTTGAGATAGAGCGAAAACTAAAAGCGCGGTGCGATATTCCCATTTTTCACGATGACCAACACGGGACTGCGGTAGTTGTGCTTGCTGCGCTGCTTAACGCGTTAAAACTGACAGGAAAAAAACTTGAGAAAGCAAGCGTAGTTACCTTGGGCGCGGGCGCGGCGGGTATTGCCGTAATCAGGCTTTTACTGGCGCTGGGACTGTCCGATGTGGTACTGTGCGACCGTCAAGGCGCGATTTACAAGGGCAGAGGAGGTCTTAACAGCGAAAAAGCGGAAATGGCGGAAATTTCAAATAAGCAAACAAAAAAGGGAACCCTTGCCGACGTGTTGCGGGGAGCCGACGTATTTATCGGCGTTTCAGCGCCCGGCATGGTGACTTCGGAAATGGTGAAATCAATGTCGCCTAACGCGATTTTATTTCCCATGTCCAACCCGACTCCGGAAATCATGCCGGATATGGCGATTGCCGCCGGAGCCGCCGTAGTAGGGACGGGTCGCAGTGATTTTGCAAATCAAATTAATAATGTGCTTGCCTTTCCCGGCATTTTCCGCGGGGCGCTTGATGTCCGCGCGAACGACATTAACGATGAAATGAAAATCGCGGCGGCTTACGCGCTAGCCAATCTTGTAAGTGATAATGAATTACGAAACGATTACATTATCCCTGCGGCTTTTGACCCAAGAGTAAGGGACGCGGTGGCGCATGCGACATCTCAAGCCGCGATTAAGAGCGGCGTGGCAAGAGCGTAAAATCGCTTCTTTTGAGTAAAACGCGTCTTGATTAATAGACAAGCTCAGATTTACTTTTTTTTAAGATTTTCAAGATTTTTCTTTGCGGTTGAATGCCCTTGTGATGCGGCATAATTATACCATTCATGAGCTACAAGCGGATTCTTAGGTACGCCGTTGCCGTTCTCATAACACATCCCAAGGCAATTCTGAGCGGGCGCGTATCCGTGTTCCGCGGATTTTCGATACAATTCAATCGCCTTTACCAAATCCGGAGCCGTACCTTTGCCAAATTCATAACATACGCCCAAATTGTACTGGGCAAAAACATTACCTTGAGCCGCCGCCTGCCTATACCATTTAATTGCTTGTCCTATATCTTTGGTTACGCCATTGCCGTTTTCATAGCAAAAACCCAAATTACTCTGGGCGGGCGCATATCCCAATTCCGCCGCCTTTTTATAATACGCTACCGCCGTATCTAAATCCATTTCTATTCCATTGCCGCTTTCATAACACCATCCCAAGTTACAAATGGCGGGAGCATAGTCTTGTTTTGCCGATTTTTGGTAATAATCAAGCGCTTTGGCATGATTAAAAGGAACCCCATGCCCTTTCTCGTAACAATACGCCAAATTACATTGTGCGGGAGCGTATCCCTTATCCGCCGCTTTGCGGTAACAATCAAAAGCCTCCGCAAAATTATTTAACATTCCTGCGGCATTTCCCCTATTAAACAATTCAACAACATCATCAACAGGTTGATTTTCCGCCATATATTTCCCCTCCAATAAAGATTAATTATCTTCGTTAAGCAATGGCAAAAATTCCGTTATAACGGCGTCTAATTCACTTTTAAGCGTGGACATCTGCTCAGGCGAAGCCGTGTTTACACCGTCGGCGAGTTGATGTTCCACGCTGGCGGCGGCCGATTGTAGACGGTTTTTCCCGATTTGCCCGGCGTTGCCTTTTAATGTATGCACCAGCTTGCAAGCCAATTTAATATCGCCGTTTTCTATTAATTTAGAAATTTCTTCGTACTTATTAATATTTGCTTTAATAAAATATTTTTCCAGCGACTTTTGAAATTCCAAATCAGGCGCGGAATCTTCTTTTTTTATTAATTCTTTCTGTAAGTCCGATTGTTTTACAGGCGTTAAATATTTTAACAAACAACGCCACAATTCCTGGGAGGTAAACGGTTTTCCCACGCAATCGGCTATACCATGAGCCTTATAAGTTTCCATATCTTCGGTCATTATATTGGCGGTCAAAGCTACAATGGGAATTTTATCATTAAGTTTGACAATTTCAACGGCGGCTTCAAGCCCGTCCATTACAGGCATGTTCATATCCATAAAAATTAAATCGAATAATTTCTCGCCTTTCCTGACACGGCTTTTAACCATCTCAACGCCAATTAACCCGTTTTCCACAATTACGGTTTTCAGACCGACTCTTGTAAGATGTTCGCGTATAACTTCCTGCTTCATAAAATTGTCTTCGCATATAAGAACTTCGCCGTTAAATATAGGTCTCTCAAGTTCTTTCGGGAAAATTCGACTTTGGAACATTTCCTCCATGGATACGTCTATCGTGTCAAATGTAAGATCAAAACTAAATCTGCTTCCAACACCGGGCGTACTGTCTACGGAGAGTTTTCCCCCCATCATTTCTATGATGCTCTTGGTTATCGGTAAACTAAGTCCTGTGCCGCCGTATTTGCTTGACATTATCGTTTCCATTTTTGAAAACGGTTCAAATATTACCGATATTTGCTCGGTGGTCATGCCGATGCCGCTGTCTTTAATTTCAAAATGTATTGTAATTGATTTATCGTCTATACGGATAATATCAGATACAAGTTTGACCATGCCGGTATTTGTAAACTTTACGGCGTTGGAAAGCAGATTGACAAATATCTGGCGGAGTCTCACGGGATCGCCGACGGGTTTTTTACCGACGCTCGGTTCGGCATAGAAGTGGAGTAATATCCCTTTATCAACTGCTTTAGGCATTACCAATGTTCTGCAACTTGCGAATAATTCATGCATATCAAAGGGTATTTTTTTCAACGACAATTCGCCGGATTCAATCTTGGAAATATCCATAATATCATTGGTAATTTGCAACAACCAGTCCGCGTTAACGCGGATATTATTCAGATAATCTTTTGTTTTACTGGAAATTTCATCATCCAAAGCCAAATCGGAAAATCCTATGATGCTGTCTAAAGGAGTACGAATCTCATTACTAATATTAGCGTGGAATACGGATTTTGATTTGCTTTCAGCTTTAACGTTTTCAAGCTCGGTTTCCAATTCCTGCAAACGCTTGTTTAGCTCGTCAGTGCGTATCTGCACCAGTTTTTCAAGCTTTTTCTTTTCATTGGCGCGTCTTAATAATAAAATAATAAAAAGGGCAATTACGATGATTAATAACACAAGAACAGAAATTAAATTAAAAAATCGATATTCAGTAAACATACAATACCTTCAAAAAACCCAATTATAGGGGGAAATTATAAATTTGACCTTTTTATTGTACCATAAAAGGAAAAACAGGGCAAGTTGAAATACCAAAGATTTATAATAAATTAACAATTATTTGTGGGTATTTGTATATTTTGCAAAATCAAGTGATTTTTAGTATTATATATAACACGGAAGAGAATTTTTCGTAAAATACTTTTAACGGCGGCGGCGCGCTAACATAACAAAGCGTAACAAACTAGCAATCGCAGTAAGCGCCGAAGCGACATAAGTTAAAGCCGCCGCGGTTAAAACTTTTTTAACGCCCTTTAATTCATTTTCATTCAGAACATTGTTGGCGCGCAGAACGGTAATAGCCCTGTGTGAAGCGTTAAATTCCACAGGCAATGTTATAACATAGAAAAGTACCGCGCCGCTAAAGAGAATAATTCCAATATTTAATAACAGCGAGCCAATACCGGAATAAGACGCACTGGAAGAAATACCAAGTCCCGCAATCGCAATCCAGGGGCCGATTTTTGAGCCGATATTTGCCACAGGCACAAGCGTGCTTCTTAAGCCAAGAGGACTCCAGTGGATGGCGTGTTGGATAGCGTGTCCGGTTTCATGCGCGGCTACCCCTACGGCGGCGATTGACGTTTGACCGTACACCGGTTCTGAAAGCCGCAGTTTTTTATCCGAGGGAGAGTAATGATCGGTAAGCGAACCTCTGACAGGTTCAATTTTTACATCGTTGATGTTGTTTGTCCGCAGTAAAAGAGCCGCCGCGTCGGTGCCTGTTATTCCCTTTGAACAAGGCACTTTTGAATATTTTGCAAAAGTGGATTTAACCATAAATTGCGCCCAAAGCGATAAGAGCAGAGTTGGAACGACTAAAACTAAATAATACAGATCAAAACCCATAATTTTCCTCCATTAATCTATTTTTTATCCTCTATCCGCGGGCGGACTGCGCCGCACGGTATATTCAAGTTTTACGGAGCCGTGATTTTCGCTGTCTCTTGCTGCGCGGGAAAGCATTTCCTTCTGAACGCGGAAAAGTTTTTCTCCCGCCGGAGGAACCAACTGCGTCCATTTGCCTTCGCTGTCCAATACTGAAGCCTGACAGTTGTCGCGGAAATAATCGTTAAGAATATCATACAATATTTCGCGGAGTTTTTCATCCTGTATCGGGAATAAAATTTCAACGCGGTGGTCAAGGTTTCGCGTCATCAAATCGGCGCTGGAACAGTAAAGCTCATCCGCGCCTCCGTTGGAAAAGTAATAAATTCTTGAATGTTCAAGATAATGGTCGATGACGCTGATTATGCGGATATTTTCGGAAACTCCTTTTATGCCGGGAATTAAAGTACAGATGCCGCGGACACATAAGGAAATTTTTACGCCCGCCTCAGACGCTTTATAAAGGGCTTTTATAACGTCAACATCGGTAAGAGAATTCATTTTTGCCATTATTCTGGCGGGATATTTCTGCTTTGCCCTGTTCGCTTCCCTATCAATAAGCTCCAGAAAACGGCGCTTAAGAGCGGTCGGCGCGATTATAAGCTTCATCATCGTCTGGACGGTCGAGTAACCCGTAAGCATGTTAAAAATAAGTCCCGCGTCATAGGCTATATCCTCGCGGCATGTAAAGAGGCAGATGTCTTCGTAGTATTTCGCCGTTCTGTCGTTGTAGTTTCCCGTAGAAAGATGCACATAACGTTTGACGCGATCGTTCTCCCTGCGCAGAACCATCGAAATTTTAGAATGGATTTTTAAACGCGAAAGCCCGTATACGACGATAACGCCCGCTTTTTCCAGCCTGTTCGCCCATGAGATATTCCGCTCCTCGTCAAACCGCGCTTTTAATTCTACCACCGCCGTTACATGCTTGCCGTTCAAAGCCGCCTGCTCCAAGGCGCGGACAACCGGGGAAAAAGCCGAAGATCCCGAATGAAGCCCGATTCCCGGAATGGCGCCGCCCGTCCTGTAAAGCGCGGTTCTGATTGAAATAACCTGAGGGTCTGTAGCGGCTTCCTGAAAAAATCGAACCACGGGATCAAAAGACTGGTACGGCAAATGAAGCATCACATCTCCCTGACTGATCCTGTCCCAAATAGGAGTCTCCTCGTTAAAATCTACGGATTTATGAATCTTCCATGGTTTTTCAACCAAATCTTCAAGGCTTGCCACATTGGACAACTCCATAAAATCAACCGTATTAATCGGTCCGTCAACTTCATATAAATAATCGCTATCCAGTAAAAAACGCCGGGCAAGGTCTTCTTTTAATTTTGTGCTTCCCGGAGAGTAAACCATCCTGATACAATCCGATCTTCCCCTGCCTTCCAGAACCTCCACCATCGCTTCGACAAAATCTTCGTCTCTCTGTTCGTCAACCGAAAAATCCGCATCCCTGTTAATTTTAAACAACATGCTTTCCCTGACTCGAAAACCGGGAAAAAGATAACCGCCCCATGTAACAATTACATCATCCAGTAAAGCAAGCTGGAACTTTTCTTTTCCGCCGCCGTTATGCGCCGTTTCAAAATCAGGCAGCCAGATAAGCCTGTCTAATACGCCGGGAAGGGGAATAATTACTTTTAACTCTTTCGGTGCGTCGCTTGCCACGCCTTCCAGCCCTTGTGGCGGAGTTGGATTTTCCGGTTCAAGCAGGAAGACGGCATTTAACGAGCGACTTTCGATAAAAGGCATAGGCTTGTCATCTTCCAAACGCAGGGGAGTCAATACGGGATATATTTGATTTAAAAAAAACGTATTTAAAAAATCAAGCTGAGGGACAGACCATGAATCGGGACGCAGAAGGGACAAGCCGTTTTTTGCGAGCCCGGGAAATATTTCGTTACGTAAACATTCATACTGCCTGTTCATAATGGAATGAACTTTTTGTGAAATTGCCTTTAACTGTTGATCGGCCGTTAACCCGGAAGGATCGACTGTTCTGCCAACTTCCGCTTTTTGCAGACGTTTTAACGCCGCGACCCTAACCATAAAAAACTCGTCAAAATTGGAGGAGACGATAGAAAGAAACCTTAATCTTTCAAGAAGGGGTATTTCCTCGCGAAGACCTTCGTTCATTACACGTTCGTTAAAATCCACCCATGAAAGATCGCGGCTGATGTAGGGGAAATCAGGTTTGTTATTTTCAGTTTTGTCCATTTATTCAATTATAAACTATTTATTAATCTTTTTATATAAACAGAGGCTGATTTTCATTGTAAATTAACAATTATCTAAATTTAATATATTCGCCGCCTCCGCCAGATCGCTACAGCGATGCCAGACGGTGGCAAGTATTTCCGGCGACGGCTCAATAAGGTCTTTAATAAAGATTGACCGTATCCCGGCTGTATGCAGTCCCAGAAGCCCCGGAGGAGAGTCTTCAAAGCCGACGCAGGCGCTAGGAGGCTGTCCTAATTTTTCCGCCGCAAGAAGAAAAATATCCGGCGCGGGTTTTCCGTTTGTGACTTCCTCTCCGCAGGTAGTTGCCGTAAAACGGTCGAGGATTCCGGCTTTACTTAGCATATTCATCGCGGTAGCGCTACGGGAAGAAGTCGCGACTCCGAAAGGTATCTTTGCGGCGGAAAGACGGTCAAGCAGGTACATAAGCCCGGGTTTTAAGGGAACCCCGTTTTTCTCAACCTCTTTTCTTACAAGCAATCTGAACTCATCGCGAACCGCATCGTAGGGAAAATCAGCGCCGAATTCCTCATACATAACCAATCGCGCTTTTTCAGCGCTTATGCCCACCATGCGAAGAACTATGTCATAAGTGATGTTATACCCAAACGGTTTACCCGCGACTTCCCAAAGAGGGATAGTCAGATTTTCCGTGTCGAACATAAGTCCGTCCATGTCAAAGATAACGGCGGAGGGGCGGAATGTTTTTTCTGGTGTTTTCATTTGGATTATGCGTTGTCAGTCATCAGGAAGCAGCGGCCCGTTCACGTACCATTTCGCAGATAATTTCTGACGGTGTTTTATGCGTTACCGTAGAAACAGACATAAGATATTCAGCGGAAAAATCATCTATGGCTACCATTCGGGACACATGGCGTGCTTTTGAAGGGTCTACACGGGGCGGATTTTTTGTTACTTCCTCATCAAGAGCCCAAGCTTCTTCTTCGGTCATTCTAGGCATTTTAACTCCTCCTATGCGTTCAGCAAAGGATAATAAACTTTTTGACATCTCATAGCGTGAAAAATATTCACGGTATGCTCATCTATTTCATTATACATGATTTCCAATAAATTACCAGAACGGTCAAATCCAAGCCGGATATATTTATTTTCCATATTCTCAATCGGACCATCATAACGATAGTGAAAAAAAGCCCAGCGTATATCCTCCTCGCTGATGTTATGCCTGAAGGCTGACTTGTTGAATTCAATTTCTTCAAACATGCATTGATGTTAGTATATTTTGATTATTTTTGTCCATGCTATATTTCCGTAAATCCCTTGCCAATTCCCTCATAAAATGCTAAAATACCCCCAATGAAGCAAAAAACCGCCATTATTGGCAAAAAGCCGCTTAATTCCCTATTTCAAACCACTTTTGCCTTAATACAATATATCCCCCCCCCCCCATTTACTAGACAGCCAAACAAACAATAAACATCGTTTTTTCACATTTTCTTACTATCCTCGGAAAAACACCGTCCGCTTTTAGGAATGGTTTTTTTAATACAAATCAATCAAAGGAGTTTTCTATGAAAAACAAAATCAAAGTGTTCGGTTTTATTGCAATCGTGTTGATATTCACCTTGTCAGCGACATCATGTTCTGGTCAGAGTGGCGGTGGTAAAAGTCTTAACAGCGCAGAGGAGTTAAAGAAGTATCTTGACAGCCAACCTGCTAATGGTCCCGATAAACCAATAAAAGTTTCAATGGGCGCTAATGGACCAATGCTTCCTAAAATCGCTGAAGCTATAAATGCTTCGGGCAAATATGTAAGTCTAAACCTTACAGGTAATGCATTAACAACAATTCCAGAGGAAGCTTTTTACAAATGTGAAACACTTGTCAGCATAACCATACCGGACAGTGTTACCAGTATAGGGAATTCTGCTTTTTCCTGTTGTATCGGCCTTACCAGCATAACCATACCGGACAGCGTTACCAGCATTGAGGGATATGCTTTTGAAGATTGCGAAAAACTTACCAGCGTAACATTTCAAGGTACGATTCCTTCTGATAAATTTGGATCTTTTGCTCCGAATGTTCAGCTTTTACCATTCTATGGCGACTTGCGCGATAAGTATCTTGCAGGAGGCATAGGAACATATACCACAACTGCGCCAGTGGGTAATAATTCAAAATGGACGAAACAGTAACCGCAACAGTATACGACACCATTTTTTAATATGCGATTAGGTAACGCCGAGTGTCAGACACCAATTTTTGATGACTGGCACTAGGTGGGTTTATAGTCCGTCCTTTTTTCTTTGGCTTGACAATAATGAATGAATAAATTACTATAAGAATATGCCTGAATTGAGCCGTTTTTTAGGTATATCAATATTAATGTATTTTGATGATCATAATCCACCTCATTTTCATGTGCGGTATAATGATGATAGAGCAATAATATCAATTAGCGAATTAAGATTATTGGAAGGACATTTACCTGCCCGAATATTAGGACTTGTTATTGAGTGGGCTGAATTACATAAAGAAAAACTTATGCAGAATTGGGATATGGTGAAAACCACAGGAAAATTTTTTAAGATTGATCCATTGGTATAAGGAGGTTATATGGTTTGGGTTGTAAAATCTGAGTTAAAAGAAGATTATAAAGTATTTATTGAATTTAACGATGGTACGTCCGGCGTGATAGACTTTTACGATAAATTACTAAATGACCACCGTCAAATTATTCGGGAACTGCTTGACTTGGAAAAATTTAGAACGGTAAAAACAGGGTTGGATACAATATGTTGGGATAATGGAGTTGACTTTGCTCCCGAATATTTATATGAACAAATAAAAATACAGCAAAAAGCCGCATAGAGAGTCTATCCGATTTTTTGTGTAAATGCCAGAAAGGTAATGCGGCGTGTCTGACACTGTTTTTGCGTTACATTCTTAATTTAATGCGCGATTAAGATGTATGTCTAACTCAAAATCACCTTATACCCAAACACATCCTGAAACAACCCGCCTTTTTCCTCCAACCCCATCAACTCAAGCGAAAGATCATAAGCCTTATCCACATGAAGTACAATTGTTTCCGAACGGCGCTCAACGGTGATCTTTTTTATTTGCTGAGTATGACCGCGATCCAAAGCGTCCGCAACCCTTAAAATGGAAGCCATCTTAAGAACAACAACACGCTCCTCGCGCTGGAGTATCATAAACTCAAGATCCGACTGCGAAGGAAGCTCTCCCCGATGGTAGTTAACCACATTCGAAATAATACCAAGTTCATCCTGATGAAGCCCGAAAATCTCGGAGTTAGCGACAATATACTGACTGTGTTTCTGATGACCGGACGCTTTTATATAACCGCCGATATCGTGCAGAATAGCGGCGGTCTCCAGCATTACCCGATGACGACGGCTCATGCCGTGTTCTTTTTCAAGAGCGTCAAATAACGTCATGCAATGCTTGGCGACATTAAGCGCATGCGGTTCATCAAAATGATATTTACGTCCAAGGTTGACTGCGGAAGCGATAATCTGCGAGAAAAATTCCTCCTGCATGGAAGAGTCAACGCCCGAAGCCAAATCGACAAGATAACCGTCGCGGATAGTAACAAGCGGGACGGCGATATTCGCGGCTCCCGTCTGTTCAAGAAAAAGTTTGAGTACCAAAAGACCGAGGACAAGCCCTTCGGCGTCGGCGTAAGGAATTCCAAAATTATGCATGCAGTCCTCTATGCTGTAATTGCGGAGTTGTTCTACAAACTTAATATAATCTTCACGTTTAATAATACGGCAGTTTTCGTTTAATTCTTTTCCAACCTTGTCGGCTGCAAGACGAGCGTCGGCGCTTGCGGCGACAATCATGCGCACGCGGGTAAGATCCATTTCCATGCTTAAATGAGCCAAAGTACTCCTGAGATTCTCATTCAGATAACGCTCGTAAAAAATGCCCGTGCCAAATCCCTGACGAGAGCGCTGATCGATAATTATCGTTCCCGTTTTTAAGCTGTGGGCCGCTACCATCTGTCCTTTCCGCAAAAGCATAATCTCCGTAGAACCGCCGCCAATTTCGATAATCATGGAGTTGGCGCGCCAAATAAGGGGAAGATCATCCTTTAACGCGAAACGCACCGCAAGATACATCAGCCTGTTTTCTTCGATACCTTCCACAATAGAAAGTTTAAATCCCGTTTCCTGATATATACGGTCTATAAAAACATCCCTGTTACGCGCCGCGCGGAGCGCGCTTGTGGCGATAACATGAATGTTGTTATCCGCGATGCCCCATCCCGATAAAAGCTCGCGGTAGTTTTGAAGAACCGAAAGGCACTCGAGGATTGATTCGCGGGAAAGCAGTCTTGAAGTAAAAACATCGCGCCCGAGGGATGCGGGTTGCATCGCCCTGTCTAACGTCTGCCAGCTTCCGTTTGAATGAATTTCAGCGATATTCAGCCTTATACCCGTTGAGCCAATTTCTATGATCGCCGTTAGAGTCGTATCAGTGTCGGGATTATAAGGTGAATTTTCTAACATATCCATAATTACAGTTTATCAATAAGTATGGAACATTTTCCAGAGGGAATTGGTAGTGTTTTTTCTTTTACGCCCAGAATGTTAATGGTAAAGTAATAGAGTTTTTCACTTTCCATGTGAATCTCCCAGCCTCTGCCGCTTTTATTGGAAAGAATTGTAATCATATTGTTTTTAAGTGAAAGATTTTCCACTCCCATAATTTCCAGATTGGGAATAACCCAGTCCACAGTCTTGCGCGGAAGTGAAATTGAAAGCCCTACGATATTTTCGATTGTCAGGCATATGGTAGAAAGAGCGTCGTAGGTTAAATATTGAGGACGCGGGAAAGTGGGTTTGCCCGACCATTTTGCGGGCCCTTCCTTCGTGGGCAAATACGCTTCCCACAGATTTCCCCTGTGATGATTACCGTCGGGACTCATTGAATCAAGCATAAAATACATATGCCTTATCGCGCATTCCCGCGCCAAATCCCAGCGCTGATAGCGCTCAAGTCCTTTTATAACCATGAATGTCAGGTAAGGAAAAACCGAGCCTCTAAAGCCGCGCCCTGTTTCGTCAAATTCTTTTTCGGACAGTGCGAGGGAGGGGAACGGGTGTGCGGTGCCGAAATATTTCGGGTCTGAAAGTTTTTCGATAATACGCTCAGCTTTTTCCCCGTTGGGAACCTCCGCCAAAAGCGGCCAATACCCGGCGATTGTTTTAATAGGGATTTGTTTTTCGCTTTTGTTGATGTCGTAATAAAAACCGTCAGTCGGGTTATACATTAACGAATTGATTCTTGTTTTCAAAGAAAAATACTGACGTTTGTACTGGAAACTCGTTTCCTTATCGTTCAGGATGTCCGCAAGGGCGGATATATAGAGCATATTAATCGCTATCATGGTGTTAAAATCCATGGCATAGTACGCGTCCCCACGGGGTGCGTTTGTCATCCCGGTAGCGCCGAGAGGCGCTTTGTACAGGCCGTTTTGTTTTTTAAACACATTATCTATCCATGTTGAGTACTTGCATAAAATGGGCAAAGTGTCTTTTACCCTCTTTTTATTGCCCGATTTATGGTAGATATTGTACTCCGCCCATGCGAAAAGGGGCATTCCAAGCCCCTCATGGTTGTCTTTTTCTATCACAGGCGCGCCGGAACTGATGTCATAAGCCGAGCGAATCGCCCCATTTGGCTCCTGATGGCTATAAAAGAGGTCTAAAGTGGAATGGGCTTGAAAAATACTGTTGGAATACACCAGAAAAAACGAGGAAAAGATAGCGTCAGTCTGAGTAACTACCTGTGAATCGGGATAAGAGAAGATTTTTCCGTCCGGTCCGCTCTTTTCACCGCTATTAATCCAGCAATCCTGTATCCATGCCCATGTTTTATCATAAATATCGACAAAATCCTGATCATAAAAGTGGATTTTGGGGAAATCATGTTTGGTCACCAATGCTCCTTAAAACGATAATCTTATAAATATAATACGAAACTTCCGTTTCTGCTATGATTTTTTTACGAATTTTAGGGAGAATTATTGGTTTTTGAGGCACGAACCAACACGAACAAAGATAGATGGGTGTAAAATACACAGCACATGAAAATATCTAATTATTTGCTTTATATTATATATAGATTAGATTATAGAAACAATGTGTGAGGAGAAGTAAAATGCAAACTTTATACGTTATTTATGGTTTTTTAGGGCCACTTATGTTGATTGGCTTAGTCGGTATTATTTATATGCTTTATATTAATAAAAAAACACTAATCAATATTTTTAACGATTTTACGTATTAATTTAGGTAGCAGAGAAACTTTAATGTTTATAAAAATAATTAAATAGCTTATTTTAATTATTGGAAATTTGATGATGATACTATATATGTTATTATAAGATAATTTGGAGTAATTAATATTGAATAATTAATTATACTATTTTTCAAATGAATATTAAGACTGCGATTAAAGAAAAATTTCTCAATACTCTGTTTATCCGTCGTGTGACGCTCTGTCTTCTGGGAAACTTCGTGCTTGCTTTCGGCGTGGCTATGGCGGTAAAAGCCGATTTGGGAATTACCCCTGTTAATTCAATCGCTTTTGTCCTGAGTAAGGTTCTTTCTCTGGATCACGGCTTAATGACCGGCGTAATATACGCCAGTTATGTGTTGATTCAATTGGCGATACTAAGAAGGGAATTCCGTATTAATAACCTTTTGCAGGCGGGGGCAGCAATTATATTCGGCTGGTTTGTTTTTTTCTGTAACCATATCCTCGCGTTCCAGACTCCGGAATTTTATCCGATACGGCTCTTATTCCTACTGGCCGGTATAAGCATAATAGGCCTTGGCATAATGCTTTACCTCAGGGCTGAATTTATACCCCAGCCGGCGGAAGGGCTTATACTGGCGATTCAAAAAAAGACTGGCTGGAAACTGCACAATATCAAAGTAGCTTTCGATTCTTCGGTTGTCATTATAGCGGCGGCGATTTCCTTTATCATTATTAAAAAAATTGTCGGCATCAGGGAAGGAACTCTCATATCAATGATCGGGATAGGCAAATGTCTGGGCTTTTTTACCAAGTATCTAGGCGGGAAGATCGACGCTCTTTTCGGACTTTCCAAGAAAAATGTTACGGAGCCGGTTACCCCAATTTCTTGTACATCAACCGAGTCATGTGAACCGGAAAATCGCAGTTAAAATTATTCTAATTTCATCACTTGCTATCCAACACCGTAAAGCGCCTAACTATAGTATTGCCTGATGAATCGACAAGGGTTAACGTACGAGGACCGGGCTGGGGGCGGGCTTCCATTTCATGAAAGGTTTGCGTATAGCCAAGAAAAATATCGTCAAGATGCCAATAAATTATTTCCCTTTCATTGCGGTGGGCTGCGGAGAAAACTATTTTGCCCTCGCTGTTGTCCAATTCCCGCGGAACATATACCTGGCTGTCAGGCTCCGGATTAAAAAGAGCAATCACTCCCTCGCCGCTGTTTGATGAATCTTTTGAATTTAAATATGGCGGCAGTGGTTTATAATCAAGATTCCAACGGCGGAAATACCATTCTTCCGCAGGGGGAAGAACAAACCACTTTTTTTCCACCGCCGAGGTAAAAACACCGGGTTTAAGAACGACGCGATGGGTAAGAGTTTCATCTAAAATTACCGTCTGACAAAAACGGCACGGTCTGGCGGCAGGCGCGTTTTTAGGTATATCAACATATTTTATGTTAGCGCAATTAACGGAAATCGGAAAACCTGAAGACGCGCATACTTCGACCTGCCGCAGTTCGGCTGTAGGTTTGTTAAACCAAATATTCCGGTTTCCGCCAAGGGAATTAAGAACGGAAAAAATTTCAAAGAGTACGGGGGCGGAGGTAACGGTACTTCGCAGTTCCGGTCTTCCCTCTCCTGAAGCGTTCCCTATCCAGACTCCTACCGTCCATTCGGGCGTTACGCCGATAGCCCACGCGTCGCGGAAACCGTAACTTGTTCCAGTCTTCCATGCGATGTGTCTCGCTCCGGCGTATTCGCGCCAAATGGCTTCTTCGCCCGGACGCGCCGCATTTACCAAAGCTTCCAAAGTGAGCCATGCGGCACCGAAAGAAATTAATGGCGAAGGTATGGAGTCGGAGTCTGCTGTCTTTCCAAGGTTAGCGTAAAGTTTTGTTATTTCAAAAAGAGTGACTTCCGCGCCGCCTAGAATTAGAGGAAGACCGTACTCACTGCCGGGGCGAAAGAGACTAGTAAGCCCTAATGAACGAAGAAATTGGGCGAATCTTTCAACGCCGTAGGTACGCAAAGAACGCGCCGCGGGAACATTTAGGGAACGAGCCAAAGCTTCATCGGCGGGAACCACGCCCAGATAATTTCTGCTCATGTTTTCGGGACTGAAACTTCCAATCCGGGTCGGGATATCACTTACCAAAGATGATGGGAGTATGTCCCCCGAATCAAGCATGGCCGCGTATAGAAAAGGTTTTAATAAACTTCCCGAACTACGCCGCGAGGACGCGATATCGACATCGGGGGCATGGAGCGTATTTGTGTTGCCCACATAAGCGGCGGTTTCGCCTGTTTGCGTATTTAGCACGACGCAAGCGCCGTTAAAAATTCCGTTCAGCGCATAACGGTCCGACGCGCGGTTTAAAATATCCGTTACACGCAGTTGTATGTCGCGATTTATCGTAGTGGTAAAAGCGGCCGATTTTTTTAATGAAGATTTTTTTTCCGCTTCCAAAACAAGCCTGTTAAGCAGATGAGGGGCAAGGCGCGGCAGAGGAAGCGGCTCGCCGGGAAGAGGTTCCTCTACGCTGAGGGAAAGAGTTTCCTCGTCAAAGTATCCTTTTTTAAAAAGTTTATTTAAAAATGAATCTCTTTTTGCCTTTAAAGTTTCGCGGTTGCGTCCCGGGTGTATAAGCGCGGGACTGTTTGGAAGTGTCGCCAGAGTTGCCGCTTCCGCCCATGAAAGATCGTTTGAACTTCTGCCAAACCAGCGCCATGCCGCGGCTTCCAAACCCACTACATTCGCGCCAAAGGGAGCGTTAGCCGCATAGAGCGCGAGAATTTTATTCTTTGACCTTCCGACCTCAAGTCTGACCGCCAAATACGCTTCTATAAACTTTTCAAATAAAGTCCTTTTACGCGCTCCCCTCGCGAGGCGTATAGTCTGCATGGTGATTGTAGAACCGCCCGATATTACCCTTTTACCGCGGATGTTCTGATATGCCGCCCGCGCGATTGCCGGAAGATCAACGCCTAAGTGTGTACGGAATCTATGATCTTCGGTTTCGATTAACGCGAGCGCGAATTTTTCATTTATTTTTTCAGTACCGGGAAAACGCCACTGACCGTCCGACGCTACCCGCGCGCCCAACAGATTCCCTTCGCGGTCAAAAAGTACGGGCGAATAGGGAACGTCAAAAAGAGGCCTGGGCAAAGAAAAAATAAACGCAAGCAGGAGGAAAACCAGTCCCCCGCCGATAATCAGACGCTTTTTAGTTAAATATTTCGGTATTCTCACAAACGCGCCGCTTGCGTTACCGTACTCCGGGTATTAACGCCCTTATTGATTCATCATACATCGCGTAAACGTGTATTGCCGGTCTGAAGAAAGAGCCTTCATAGGCTTTGTTTACCCTGAAACTTATCGCGCGTTCTTCGCCCCTGTTAAGATTAAAGTATGTCATTACTCTGTCGTCCCTTATGTCCTGATAACGGAAATTCGACGAAGACGCGCTACCGCCGATACGGGTGTTGACGATTTCCCAAGACGCGGGAATAGGGATAATAAGGGCCGCCTCTTCCACGGACTGGGAAAAAGTATTGCGTACGCGGACGGAGATTTCCATATCTTCACCTAACTTTAAACTTTCCGGTGCGATTACCCTGTTGTTGGTATCGCGGTATTCAATGTTAAGAGAAAGACCTTCGGAGAGCGCGGGTTCTTTTCCTTCAGGGGGAAGTCCTTTAGCCGTATACTTTATATAAACAGGAGAAGACGAACGGTTAGTCACCGATAAATTAGCGCCGGTTCCGGTTACATTTCCAAAAGAACGTTCCGCGACAGGAGTGTTAAAAGAAATATTTCCCGTTTTTCCTGCGATGGAATAATCCAGAGACAGCGCGCCGCTTCCCGCGTTATTCGACATATACGGAACTATTGCGATAAGGGCGTATGCCGTCTCCTGAGTGGAAAGCCATTTGTCCTGGGAAAGTTCTTTTATTATTTCCTCAAAGAGCTGTTTGGTTCTTCCCATCTCTTCCTGGGAATTTATCAAAATGAGAGTTTCAAGGATCATCGCCTTATCCCTGAGGGTCGAACCAAATGTCGCTGACAACTCTCGATAATCCCTTTCCGGTAAGGCCAATCCCTTTATCATGTTATGCGCCGTATCGCGCTGTCCCGCTAGCCAATACGCCGCCGCCAGCCGCCAGCTTGCCTGAAACGGCAATTTATGGCTTCGCAGACGGTTCATCGAGCCAAGATCGGCCTCTCCCGCCAATGCCAAAGTATAAAGCCGGTACGCCTGCTCGGTAAATTTATTACTACTAAGCTGCCATTGCGCCGCCGCGTTTTTTTGGTAATTAACCCAATTTTTTAAGGCGCTTGTACGTACCTCATAACCGGATCGCCGCGCTTCAAGAAGGAAATGTCCGATATAAGAAGAACACCAGTCATTTACAACTGATTCCCCCGGCCAGTATGAGAAACCTCCCGACATTAACTGCATTCCCAGGACACGTTCTATTCCGCCGTTTACGTTTGTTCTGAGGTCCGCTTTTTGTTTGTCTTCCAGTAAAAGAACCTTATCAAGATAAAGTTGGGGGAACGAGCCGCTGGTCGTCTGTTCAGCGCAACCGTGGGGATACTTTATTAAATAATCCAGCCTCGACTCAAGATTAAGCGGCGGCAGTCTTGAGAAACTCGCTACAAGGGTATTTGTTCCGTCCCTTCCCGGATAATCAAGGTTTCCCCTCCATGTCTCGCCTGCCGAGAGCAGACTTTGTAAGGATTTTGTTACCGGAATCGCGGTGGAACGAACTTCGATATCAACAACTTGCTGAGCCGTTTTTAATCCCGATGATTCCGCCGTTACGGTGAATTTTAAACTTCCCGGGTTATTGGGAGATTTAACTTTAAAGCGGATTAATTTTTCTTCGCTCTTGTCAAAAGATACGTCCTGCGTTGAAGCGCCCTGAATTGCCGCGCCCGGTACTGAGAGATATACTTTAACATTCCTTTTTCCACCCTTTTGGGAATTAACATAGACGGGAACTTCAAATTCATCGTCAGGTGAAAGTACGCGCGGTAAGGACGCGAAAACCATGAGATCGGAAGTTACTTTTACGGTTGTTTGAGCCGTTCCGTAACCGCGTAACGCTCTGCCGGTTTGAGGTTCGCTTGTGGAAGAAGCCGCGAGAACCATTATCCGCACCGCGCCGATATACGGGGGCAGATCGAAAGTTTCCGTTTTTTGTCCGTTTTTGCCGATTTCAAACGGTCCGAAAAAACGCACAACGGGCTTAAACCGCTGTGTTTCTTTTTGCGAATTATCTTCCGCGTCGTCGCCGCCGCCGATGGCAAGTAAGGTTTCCAGTCTGCCCGAAAAAGCGCCGATAACTTCCTGAAAAAGGTCCCATGAATTGATAAACGAAGCGTCTTTAGCGTAAAAAGTATTTTTCGGATTCGGTAAATTAAAACGGGTAAGACCGAGAAGTCCCTCGTCCACTACCGCGACCGTATAGGCAATCGGCCTTCCGTTCGCTTCGCTAACCGTAAATGAAACCTTGGACTCGGCCTGCCAGTTTTCCTGCGTTTTAATCTGCGGATTAATAACAACCCTCGCGTCTTCGACCATTACGGGAACAATGCCGTAAAGCCGGATTGGAAGATCGTTTTGCGTTTGTAAATGCGGCTGAATAAGCGTTATGTGAACGTAAATATTCGGAACCATCGATTGTTCCGCGTTAAATTCATACTTGGTTGTTCCGTCCTGACATGTAATCCATTCGTTTTTAATTATATTTCCGCCTTTCTCCAGCGCGACAAGGGCGGTCGCGTCTTTATTGGACGGGAACGTTATCTGTACTTTTTCGCCGGTGTTATACTTTTGCTTTTCCGTGGTCAGCGTAAGCATTGACAGCGCTCCCTGGCCTTCGTCACGGGCGCGTCCGGCCCAGCCCGGCCAATCAATGTACACCGTTTTAGCCGCCGCATGTCCGCCTTTACCGTCTCTGGCTATGACAATGTAGCGCCCCCAATCGGGATACTTAATACTGAAATTAAAAACAGCCTTCCCGTTTGAGGCGGAAACGGTTTGACGTGAGATCGCGTTCCTTGAAAGCGTCGAAGCGAATTCCGCGGATTCATCGTCCCCTTTTTCCCACCACCAGCGCCAATCTAATTTATAAATCGCGCATTCAAGATCAATCTTCCCCTGGAACGGTTTTCCGTCTTCATCTAAAATTACTATATCCGCCTTGTGCTCCGTATCGGTAAGCAGCATTTCCCTCGCGTCTCCCTTGGGCAGTTTTATTCCCACATAACGGCCGTAAGGCGAATACTCCCTGCTGATTTGTTCCGACGAGAATACGCCTGACGGTTCAAAAATCCGCGTCATAAAACGAGCCGTTACCCTGCCGGGGACCGCGGAACCGGGATTAAAATTCATCGTTACTATTGTCTTTCCTTCGCCGTCAAGAGTTCCGCTCCATATGTCCTGACGTTCCGTCGAAACCCCTCTTGAAGGATCGCGGAAAGAATAATCTTCATAACCTTTGAATGTTGTTTCCTTGTCAACGTAAACAACGGAAATATCAGCTTTTAAACCGGAAGCGGGAGCGCCGTAAAGCCATTGGGATTCCAAAGGAACCTTGCTGGCGCCGTTTTTGATAAATTCATTCGCGCCAAAATCAAGATCGATCTTTAACCTGTTTGGCATAATGGTTTCTATTTTAATATTTTTGTTAAATATTTTACCGCCGACCCTTATTCTGGCGGTCCAGTCTCCCGTGGGAGCGTCGGAGGATGTTACGGCCGCAAGGGGGTAAAAACCGTCTACGGAAGATGTGTAAGTGCGGTTTATAACGGGACGGCCTCTTGGATCTTCCAACTCGAATATGACGGGGTGGTTTTGAGGAAGCGTCCCCAACGGATCGGCAAGGAGGAATGTAAGGTATATGTCGTCACCGGGACGCCAAACATCGCGCTCTCCGTAGATTAGTCCGCGTATGCCGGAAGAAGGGGTACCTCCTGAAACGTCAAAATGGCTTACCGCAAGAGATAGGGAATCATTAACCTTAAGATATGCCCTGCCTAAATTGCTTTCGGCATACACAAAAAGACGCGAACCGCTTGCCGTATCCGAAGACGCTGGAATTGTGGCGATGCCGTTTGAGTTTGTTTTCCCCTGATGAAGAACTCGTCCCTGATAATTGAAAACCTTGTATTCGGTATTAGGCGCGGAGCGTGCCGTGATAAGATTTGTCGTCGCGATAAGCCATGAACCGTCATGGGACCTCTTCGCGAGAAGCCCTAAATCGGATACAAGCACATTCCGGCTCTTTGTTATATTGTGCTCGTGCATGTTGGCATAAAAAGCGGGATGGCATGGATCCATGTAATATCTATACCATTCATCCCAGTCGTAATTTTGAGAACCATAATAATTCCAATACGTTTTACCGCTTATCGTATAATTCGGAGAAAAGGAATCATCCGGAAATTCATACCCGGAAAAATCTTTGTGGTTTTTATCGCAAACATATTTAATATGCCTTTGTCTGAAAGTGATCCTTACATGGAACATTCCGCCGGGAAATTTTTTACTCAGTTCCGCCATATCAAGCCCTCGGCGTATCCAGCGGTTTTGATCTGAGGTGACCCACTGGAAATCAAAAGCCTTTGTCCATACGGGCTCGCCCACGCGTTCAAGTTCACGTTCGTCAGAAAGGTTGTTATTCTGCAAAAAATGAACCATATTTTGATTGTAAATTTGAAACGCTTCCAATAAAATACCCGTAACATTTCTGGTTTCGATTACAAGTTGCGCTCCCTGACTTGTCGGCAAAATAGCGCCGTTTCCGGCAAAACGTATTTCCGGCAATTCCCATGTATCAGGAACCGTATACTGTATCGGAGTAATTAAGCGCTTGCCGTTAACGTCCTCCAAATCCTGAATTACAAGTTCGGCCCCCGCGGGAATACCCCCTGAATTATTTCCGTAAATTTTTACGATATTTTTTTCAAGCGTATAACGGATATCCGTATTACCGGAAAGAGAAATAAATCCCCTTAAATCCTGATTTGCCTTAAGATGATTGGAAAAAGAAACTTCGATTATATTATTGTTATACTGAAGATCAAGCATCTGGAAAATATCCAGGCCTGGAATCAATACGGTAGTAAATCCGTCCGCGTTGGTTCCCAAAGGTTTTCCCTTCCATGTAATTTCAACGGTTCTGGAAGCTTCGCCGCGTTTAACCGGATCAAAAACAAAACGGTGAACGCCGTCAATATGCGACCACGAAAGTTTACCTAACTCTTTTGAACTGACAGTTTGTTCTATTTTGGAATTTACCGCGTCATCATCGGTGTTGACAATTCCCGCTATAACGACATAATCATCGTCACCTAACCGTACGGGCTCAAGTTCTACCCGAAAAACAGGGAGCGCTGCCGTAAAAACAAAATTAAAGGGCGGAATCCCTTCGATATTTACGGTCACATTGTACTGTTGTCCCGGTTTATAATTCTCGGAAGGAGTAAAAACAAGAGTATATTCGTCCTGCCATGAAACAGTACCCTTAACTTTTGGGCTGAGAACCAGCGCATTAGACGCCAATGGTACGGATGTATCCTGACCGAATCTAAACTCAACGGTTACAGGGGCGTTTTTATTTAAAATTCCGCTTGAAACCGCACCGATATATTCGGGATCGGGAAGATTTTTTTTCCCCTTACAGGATAAAAATAAACCGCCTGTAAAAATTGTTAAAATAATGAAAAGAAAAAAATAGGATAAACATTTCGACCTTTTCATTATTCCCCCAAAAGTTAAAATGAATAACCCAACTTAAGATCTATAGAAACATCATAATGATCTATGGTTATTCTTCCGTCGGAGTTAATAAAGATATCCTGATCCGATCTTTGGGGAAAACTGTATGTTTTTCCTATACCGCCGCCGATTTGCATGGTAAATCCGCCGTTAAAAACCCATTTATATCCTATATTCAATCCAAATCCGACTTCCGTATAAAGCGTTTCGCTATCATCGGTTGTAATATATCGAAAACCTAAATTAGGATAAACGCCGATATAAAACCCTTTTATACCCGTTCCAAAAGGTCGGTATATAAACATCGGTTTAAATCCTACCTGAAAATAAGTTTCATTATCGTCATAATAATAATCATCGGTAATCTCATTATAAAGAAATGATAATGTTATAGATATATTAATGAATCTATTTAATTTAACCTGACCTTCAAGATCCATTACAAACATAGTATCACTTATGTCGTCGATAAAAATACCGCTGAATGGCAGAAGAGGGCTTGATTGAATAGTCCAATTCTTTTCCGTATCCTGGCTGAAAATGTTCTGATTTATCCCCAAAATAACGATACAAATAATTAAGAGTTTTTTCATAAATTATCCTCCATAAGTTATTATATCAATAATATCCGATAAAAATTACTATATTGACAATATTTTTAATAATGTGTATCCTTAATAAGTAGGGAGTATTTTTTATTGATTTTATGGAAAAATCCGGGTATTTTTAAAGTACCCGCTATAAGGTTGTAATATGTCTAATAATGATATCGTCCCCGGATTTGACGATGAAAAAGATGAGAGTCTCAAAGTAAAACTTGAAAATATAAAAGAAGCGCCGATGTGCCTTATGTTGTCTTTAACGGGCTATGTTGATACCTATAATTCCAATTCCTTTCAAAAACGAGTCCAAAAAGCCATTGATGAGGGGTATGTAAGGTTAATTTTCCTGTGTAGCGGTCTAAATTATGTTTCATCTACCGGTATTGGCTCCTTTACAACTTTTCTTAAGGCGGTTAAAGCCCAAGGCGGCGATATTATCCTTTTGGATATACAGCCGAAGGTTTATGAAGTCTTTCAATTACTAGGTTTTGCCCAGTTTTTTAATATAATGGAAAGCTTGGAACATTCAATCCAATTTTTCAACACGGATCAGCCGCAGGAAAAGCCGTCTCCTTTCCCAAAGGTAGTTTCCTGTCCCATTTGTTATAAAAAACTTAAAGCCTTAAAACCGGGGCGTTTTCGCTGTTCTGAATGTAAGAGTGTTTTAGCAATTGACGCTAACGGTCTAGTTCTGCTAGGATAGTACTATGACAGAGAGCAAAATCGAACAATATTTAATAGATCTGATGATAACATATCAACAGGTAGGCAAAAATTTATGGCTGTTGGATGATGAAGAGCGTTCATTACACGGCGTTGCGATTATGCAGGCGGAGCCGCTTGTCATTATCAGGGCTGAAGTTATGGATGTTCCAACAAAGAGCAATCTTTTAGAACTGTATACCAAGTTATTGGAACTAAACGCTTCCGATGTAATCCATGGCGCGTATGCGTTGGATAAAAATAAGATAATTTTACTCGATACATTGCAATACGAAACCATGGATAATGAGGATTTCCGGGCGACTTTGGACTCGTTCAGTATGGCTTTAACCGAACATTATCCAATTCTTTCTAAATTCAGAGATAAAGGATCTTCCGCAAAAGCGGAGGCCGTAGGAGCCTAAAATGGGTATATTTTCGAGACTTAGAACTCTTATTGCGGCTAATGTAAACGCGTTGATCGGCAAAGCGGAAAAACCTGAAAAAATGTTAAATCAGCTTATTATCGAGATGAACGAACAGTTAATCGAGTCCAAAAGGGCCGTCGCTATGGCAATCGCGGACGAGAAAAAACTGGAACGGGAAAAAGACAACCAATATGCCCAGTCAAAGGAATGGGAACGCAAGGCGATGCTTGCCGTCACAAACGGCAAGGACGACCTCGCCAAGGAAGCCCTTCTACGCAAGCAGGAATACGACAATGCAGCCGCCGAGTACCAAAAACAATGGGAAGCCCAAAAAACATCGGTAGAACAGTTAAAAGAGAGCCTTAAGGACTTACAAAATAAAATTGAAGAGGCCCAACGCAAGAAAAATCTGCTTATCGCCCGCGCGAAACGCGCCGAAGCCCAGCAAAAAATACAGGATACCATTTCCAGCGTGTCCGGCAACCGCAGCGCGTTTGACGCTTTCGACCGCATGGCGGCAAAAGTTGACGAAATGGAAGCAATGGCGGACGCTACCAAGGAATTGCAGGACTTAAGCAATAACGCCAGCCTGGATAAACGCTTTAAGGAACTGGAAAAATCCGATACGACCGCGGATGCGATGCTTCTGGAGCTTAAAGAGAAAATGAAGGCTTTGCCCGAAAAATAGCCGGTTTAATAAAGATAATGAAGAAAATCGAAATAAACATAATGGTTACCCCTGTGGAAAACTTGTGTATTTAGTACTAATAAACGACTAAAATGTATCACTTTTTATACAATAGTGAATATAAAAAACTATTTTCAAATAACAGATCATGTTAATTCCTTGCTACATAAGGAATTACGTGTTTTATTTATTAGAGTTATAAACATTACATATTAAAATAAATGTAATTAGGGTAATTCTTCCCTGTGGAAAACAAGTGGAAAAAATGGGAAATTGTTGTTTTAAACAAAAGCTTACGTAAATACGTCGTAAAAAAGTATCAATTAGTGAATTTGTTTCCCCTTGCAACCATTTGCAAATCTTGCTATCTTATGCCATATAAAGACATTTAATGCATATTTTAAGGAGTACTAAACAATGAGCATTGAAACCAGCAGAATGCGTAATATCGGCATCAGCGCCCACATTGACTCAGGTAAAACAACCCTGTCTGAGCGCATTCTGTTCTACAGTAAAAAAATTCACGCCATTCACGAAGTCCGCGGCAAGGACGGCGTTGGCGCTACTATGGACCACATGGAACTTGAAAGGGAACGCGGCATTACAATCCAATCCGCCGCTACCCAGGTGACATGGAAAGACCACACCATAAATGTAATTGACACGCCCGGACACGTTGATTTTATGATAGAGGTTGAGCGTTCTCTCCGCGTTTTAGACGGAGCGATTCTTGTTCTTTGCGCGGTCGGCGGGGTACAGTCGCAGTCAATTACGGTTGACCGCCAACTTAAACGCTACCATGTGCCGCGTATCGCGTTTGTAAATAAATGCGACCGTACCGGAGCCAATCCCTTTAAGGTGCGGCTACAGTTACGCGAAAAGTTGGGGCTTAACGCTGAGATGATTCAAATCCCTATCGGGCTTGAAGATAAACTTGAGGGCGTTGTAGACCTTATCGCGATGAAAGCCGTCTACTTTGACGGAGATCAGGGCGAGACAATCCGCCTTGCGGAAATTCCCGCCCACCTAAAGGAGGACGCTGAAAAATACCGAGAAGAGCTTCTTGATGCGATTTCGATGTTCTCCGATGAACTCGCGGAAAATATTATTGAGGGTAAAGCGATTTCACAAGAGATGATTCATACCGCAATCCGCAAAGGCACTCTCATGGAACAGTTTGTGCCGGTTATGTGCGGTTCCGCTTATAAGTTTAAAGGGATTCAAACGTTGCTGGACGGAGTAACGCATTATCTTCCCAATCCCGAAGAAGTAAAAAATTACGCCCTCGACCTTGATAAAAATGAAGAGAAGATTGAGCTTAACGCCGATGAAAAAAGCCCGACCGTCGCGCTCGGCTTTAAATTGGAAGACGGTCAATATGGTCAGCTGACTTATGTAAGGGTTTATCAGGGTAAATTAAAAAAAGGCGACGAGCTTCAAAACACCCGCGCCCGCAAAAAATTCAAAGTAGGACGACTTGTGCGTATGCATGCGGACAGCATGGAAGATATTAATGAAGGCGCACCCGGCGACATCGTGGCTCTGTTTGGAATTGAATGCGCCTCAGGTGACACGTTCTGCGGCGGCGGGCTTAACTATGCGATGACATCGATGTTTGTTCCGTCTCCCGTTATCTCTCTCGCGGTTATGCCCAAAGACAAAAAAAGCGCCGACCAGATGGCGAAGGCCCTTAACCGTTTTACAAAAGAAGACCCCACCTTTCAAACTTATGTCGATCCCGAATCGAACCAGACGATTATTAAGGGCATGGGAGAGCTTCATCTTGAAGTGTACATCGAGCGAATGCGCCGCGAATACAAGTGCGATCTTGAAACGGGCATGCCGCAGGTAGCTTACCGCGAGACAATCACGCAAAAAGCGGAATTTAATTACACCCACAAAAAGCAGACGGGCGGCGCGGGACAATTCGGGCGTGTGGCGGGTTACATGGAACCGTTCTCCGAAGGCGATTACGATTTTGTAGATATGATCAAGGGCGGATCAATTCCCACCGAGTATGTGCCAAGCTGCGATAAAGGATTTAAGGAGGCTATTAAAAAAGGCAGTTTAATCGGCTTCCCGATTGTAAATATACGCTGTGTTATCAACGACGGTCAAAGCCACCCGGTAGACTCGTCCGACATCGCCTTCCAATCCGCGGCAATCGGCGCTTTCCGCGAAGCGTACGGAAAAGCAAAGCCCTGTATTCTTGAACCGATCATGAAGGTGTCGGTAGAAGGACCGACGGAATTTCAAGGAAATATTTTCGGCTCAATCAATCAAAGGCGCGGTATAATTTTATCTTCCGTTGAAGACGGGCATTTTACCCGCGTGGAAGCGGAAGTTCCGTTAAGTGAAATGTTCGGTTATTCCACGGTTTTACGCTCGCTAACCCAGGGAAAAGCCGAGTTTACGATGGAATTTGAAAAATACTCAAAAGTCCCGCAGAGCGTATCGGAAGAGCTGATAAAAGAAGCGGAAAAAAAGAAAAAGAGCGCTAGTCGTTAATTAGGAGAAAATATTATGGTATTAAATGAACTTATCCAACGCAGTCCAATCCGCATTTTTGAACAGTCAATCGAAGGCGGATTAAAACCCGGAGAGATCGGGGTCATCGCTTCACCTAACGGAGTGGGAAAAACGTCGGTACTGGTACAGCTTGCCCTTGACAAGCTTCTTCAGGGAAGAAAAGTAATTCACGTTTCCTTTACCAGCCACAATTCGTTGGGACAGCTCAACCAACATGTGCCTGTTTGGTACAATGATATTTTTGAAGAATTTATCAATAAGAAAAACCTTGATAACGCCGTGGAAATAAAAAACAACCTTGTTAGAAACCGCGTATTAATGAGTTTTAATCAGGACGGAATCACAAAGAATCAGATTCTTAAAAGTTTAAGGGCGATGATTATCGAAGGCGGCTTTAAAGCCGACTCAATTATCGTTGACGGATTTGATTTCTCGCGCATGGACAAGGAAATCATTGCCGGAGTAAAAACATTCGCGATAGAATTGGGTGTTAGCGTTTGGTACAGTTGTTCCGTAAAAGACGAGGGTTCGCAGTACGATAAAGAGAATATTCCCGTAATACTGAACAGTTTTATTAACAATATTGATATTGTGATTGTTTTACAGCCAAAGCACGATCATGTCGAGCTTACGGTTTCCAAAGACAGGGGATCGATTATTTCCAAAGCGATGGCTATGAAGTTGGATCCGAAGACGTTGTTGATACTGGAAGCGTGAGTACGGTTTTATTAGTGGATAGCAAATAGAAACGCTATCTGTTACCCACATTGAAAATCCGTGACACCGTTGCGCTTACGTTATTGTTAATTCCCCGTTGAATACGCTATTTTACCGCCGGTGTGCCTCCGATGACAAACGTGCCGTTGCCATCATAAGCGACCGCATAGATGACTCCAGTTGAACCGAATATGCCGCTGACATCTACTTTAGTCCATGTTATACCATTAGACGAGTACGCTATTTTGCCGTAATTGCCCCCGGCGACAAACTTGTTGCCGCCATAGGCGATTGCGTAGATATTATTGCTTGTGCCGAATTTGCTGTCTACAACCTGAAATGTTGGAACGGTTTGCTGAAACTTTAGGCATTGAACCTCACCAGCTTTTTTATGTTGAAAATGATCCAAATGAGTCGAATGAGCGTTTGCATAAGAAAATTGTTAATGAAATGAAGTATATGGCGATAGACATAAAACAAATCGTAAAAGAAACGGTAAGAGAAACGATACAAGAGGAATGTAAAAATATTAAGAAAGAAAAGTAAAAAGAAAGCAAGATTAAAGAGATTATTGAAAAACATTGAAAATTCCTACTGCGTTTTTATCTTGCTTTTTCTTTATTCAGACTGTAAAGTCTATTTATGGACGTTGTTATCAAATATGCAAAGTCGGCGTTCAAGCATGGTTATACAGACGCTGATGTTCGCTGGGCGTTCAAAACTAAAAAATATGACGCAGTTTTTGAGGAGGAGGGCGCAGTGGACAAACATTTGATTATTGGTTTTGACCGCAACGCAAACCTGATTGAGATTTTATACAACGAACTTGATGAAGACACGGTGCGAGTGTTTCATGTCATGCCGTGCCGGAATGCTTTTATTGCGCTATTATAACATTAGGAGGATTTATGCCGGATTTAACAGAGGAAGAGTATGACGCTCTTGATGAATACTGGACGAAGAACACACCTAAGATCGGTCCTAACGGAACAGGTTTTGTAAGCCGCCGAGAGGCTCGGCTTTTTGGACTTGATGATCTTTCCGCAGACTATCTTTTAACCAAAGCAATAGCCGATCACAAAACTCCCGCGCAAATAATCAACGAAATGGTACGGGAAAGGCTTGCCGCCGCTGTATAATACATTGCCCCTTTCTTTCTTGCCTCTTTGGAAATAAAATCCACCGTATATCCCGGACAGAAGTTCGCTCTTTTACCCCATCTCTTTAATCCGCGCAATCTCATCCCTAATCGCCGCCGCCTGCTCAAACTCCAATTTTTTCGCGTGCTCGAGCATCTCGCTCTCCAGAGCTTTAATCAACTGTTTGCGTTGCGCGGGAATCAGAACATTGTAGGAGTTCTTTAAAACTTCAACCGTGGTCGCCGCCGCGTTATCCGCTTCTTCGACATGACGCGTCAGTATTTCCGCGATTGCTTTTTTTACCGTAGCCGGAGTTATGCCGTGTTTCTTGTTATACGCAATTTGAATTTCACGTCTGCGATTGGTTTCCGCGATTGCTTTTTCCATCGCTTCGCTCATGCGGTCGGCGTACATGATTACTTTTCCGGCGGCGTTACGCGCGGCGCGTCCTATTATCTGCACAAGACTTGTAAGCGAGCGTAAAAAGCCGATTTTATCAGCGTCGAGAATCGCTATAAATGAAACTTCTGGCAGGTCGATACCTTCGCGTAACAGGTTGATTCCTACAAGAATGTCAAAATCGCCCTGTCGCAGTTGGGTTAGTATTTCCACGCGCTCTATGGTTTCTACTTCGCTGTGAATATAGCGGACCTTCAAACCGAGGCCGGATAGGTAATCCGTAAGGTCTTCCGCCATTTTTTTTGTCAAAGTGAGGATAAGGGAGCGTTCATTGGCTTTGATGCGTTTCTGCACTTCGCCGTAAATATCTTCCATTTGACCTTCGCTGGGACGCACCTCTATTTCCGGATCCAAAAGACCTGTGGGACGTATCACCTGTTGTACCACCCGAGCCGATTGTTCAATTTCGGTTTTTCCCGGCGTGGCGGAAACAAAAACAGTCTTGTCCAACCGCTCGACAAATTCATCGTAGCGGAGAGGGCGGTTATCTAGGGCGCATGGAAGGCGGAAACCGTAGTCAACAAGACTCTGCTTGCGACTGCGATCGCCGGCATACATGGCTCCTAACTGCGGCAAGGTAACGTGGCTTTCATCAATGAACGTTAAATGTCTTTTCGGGAAATAATCTACAAGCGTGTCGGGGGTCTCTCCGACTTTGCGTCCGGCTAAATGGGCGGAATAGTTTTCTATTCCGGGGCAGTAGCCCATCTCTGTAAGCATTTCGATATCGTATTCAACGCGGGTTTTTAGTCTTTCCGCCTCCATGATTTTGCCGTTGTTTTTATAATACTCCAATCGGTCTTTAAGTTCCTCCCTGATTGCGCCCATCGCGTTTTGTATCATTTCGCCTGGCATTACAAACTGCTTTGCGGGATAAATAAGGGCGCGGTCAAGGTCTTCCAACATTTCACCCGATACGGGATTAAAGCGACGGATGCGTTCAACTTTATCCCAATCCAGATCAACACGGTAGGCTTCTTCCATGTAAGCGGGGTAAATTTCAAGCGTGTCGCCCCTTCTGCGAAAACGCCCGCGTTCAAGAACCGCGTCGTTACGCTCGTATTGCAATTCCACAAATCTGCGGATTAGCGAATCTACATCGACGGTTTCGCCCTTTGAAAAAGTAGCGGTCATTTTCTTGTACACGTCGGGGGTTACCATGCCGTAAATACAGGAGACGGTCGCGACGATGATTACATCCTCGCGTTCCATCATGCTTCTCGCCGTGGAGAGCCGCATTCGTTCAATTTCGTCGTTTATTGAAGCGTCTTTTTCGATATACAAATCTCTGCTTGCGACATAGGCTTCCGGCTGGTAATAATCGTAGTAGGAAACAAAGTATTCAACGGCGTTGTTAGGGAAAAAACCTTTAAACTCGCGGTAAAGCTGGGCGGCAAGCGTTTTGTTGTGGCTGACAATCAATGTGGGCATTTGTACCGCTTCGATTATCTTCGCCATGGTGAAAGTTTTACCCGAACCGGTAACGCCCTGCAAGGTTTGGTACTTGTCTCCGGTCTGTATGCCTTCAGCTAACGCAAGAATAGCCTCGCCCTGATCTCCCGCGGGTTGGAAAGGTGATACTACTTCAAATTGACGCATAAAGACAAATCCTGTTTATTATAAATCATGTTTTTTGATCTTTTTTAATTTTCCGTTATCATTTAACCACATCTCGTATATATCATTATTTTTTTCAACGCGATATTCTCTGCAAAAAACATATTTACCGTAATTTGCTTCTTTGTTAATTCCGGTATCAAATATTAATTTGTTTTCATTGCTGTAATGATATGGATTACCGCTTAATTCTATTTCTGTCGTTATGGGCGAAAAAATGACATACAAATTATACTTTGAATAATCTATATTAATTATTCTGTTAACACCGGAATTTGTATTAACAAAATTATTTCTCCCGAATAGCAGTAAAAATAATTGTCTTTCCATATCGCTGGTTATTTTTACATAAGAATAATCATTTGAATATTCATAGTTATTAATATTCTTTATACGGCTTCCAATTGTAGAAACATATATTTTTGCCCCGAATAAAAGACTATTAGCCGATCTATTTATTTTTAAAGAAATATTTCCTATTTCGTTTTCTTCTATGATGTTATTGTCATTAAAGTCAATGAAAATCGTCAGGTATACCATTCCGTTAAATTTACCGTCATAATCCGCGATATTTTTAATTTTTATTACGGCGGTATTATTATTGGTTACTCTTTTTTCGGGAGTTATTACATTATATTGCATTTCTTTGTTTATTGTTAATGTAATTTCCTTGTTCTCGTCCGCGCCGTCTATCAAAGCTGTCGCGGGATTAAATATAACGGTATCTTTACATTCAACAGGATAAGAATATTTTCTGAACATTTCCTCGTTATGGTAAGCGAAAATATGTATTATTTTATTCTCAGCGTTGTTTACCGAAATATTAAATTTTTGATCTTCAAGAGTAAAAAAACCGTTCAGTTCATTTATATTTTTGTTATTTTGTTCAATAATTACTTTAAATACTTTTAGACTTGTATTTTGTTCCTGAGGAGATTTTTCTTTATTGGAAGTCGCGCATGAAAAGAGAACAAAAACAAGCGCTACCATAATTATTTTTTTTATCAACATAAATTTAAATCCTAATAACGGTTAAAATATTTGCTCTAACTGGTAATAACCTATAAACTACTATATTAAAGTATAGTAGTATTGTCAAGACAGTCGTGTATAGTTATCATTAATTTTCTTGTGCGACACTGCGCCACCGCCTGTTAAAAATACTCATGTTTCTGCGCCCAAAACCACATCATTTTAAAATTATTCCGTACTTTGTAGAATACGAAGACTTGGAAATTTACTATATTGACAATAGGATTTTCTTTGGATATAATACAGTAGTAAAATATAAAAAAAGGAAACAAAACATAGTGAAAAGCGGATGGAGTATAATGCGTCAAACCATTACAATCGCAGCCACCCTTGCGGTGGCGTTTTCTTTGTTTTACTCTGTTATGTTGAACTCCGTCCTTTCCAAAGTTATTAATTGCTCCTATCAACTTGCCGTAAAAGAAGTCGCTTGTATGGATATTTGTTGCGCCGGAACAGAGACAAGTCCGGACTGCTGTTGCTATCTTAGTGAAATACCTATTCAAGACGATTCAATAATAATATACGAACCGTTTGGCAAATCGATCTATAGTTATATGTGCACTATAAATAAATTCGACAACTTTAATTTTTTGGAATTATATACTGTTAATTGTGAAGAAAAAGGCAACCAACAATATATTGCTTTTGAGTTTTTCAGACCTCCCAAAGCGTAAGTGTACACCATAGTATATTTTCTAAAACACGGATTTTAGAAGCATCTCATTACATTTTTTAAGGAGTAATGTCATGAAGAATACATTTACCCGGTTTATTTCCGGGTCTTTATTCATAATATTTGGTTTGCTGGTCGCTGTCGGATCGCAAACAATTTTTCAGCCATGTCTGGACGGTATACAGATTTGCGCGGATGGAAAACCCACTAATATGTTTATGCCGATGAAATGCTATTGGTCGGGTATGGCGGAAATTGGTCCGGGTGCGGCAATCGCTCTTCTTGGCGTATTACTGTTATGTTTCCGCCAATCGCAAGTGCGTTTAGGGATTATTTTTGCGCAAACATTACTTGGCGTAATGGTGATTTTGTTCCCCGCCTGTCTGATTGGTATTTGCGCGTCAAAAACACATGATTGTCGCATTCTGTTTTATCCTATGATGCTGGTACTGGGCAGTCTGGTGATTGTTCTGTCTCTTATAAACGGACTTTTTATTTTCAGAAAAGGACTTTCTGATGCATAAAAAACCACTGACAACGCCTCAGATAGCATTAAAAAACCTAAGCGGAAAACCGTGGAGTACATTTGCCCTTACGGCATTCATCGGTATACTGGCGTTTGCGCTCTTCGGCGGAGCGGTTTTGTCAAACAGCCTGAATAATGGAGTTAATAGCTTGGAAGCGCGTCTTGGCGCGGATATTGCCGTGATTCCGCCGGGACATGAGTCCGAATACGAAGGCATCATTCTTTCTGGCGCTCCGGTCAGATTTTATTTTAACAAAGATATGGAACGACGGATAAGCGAGGTTGACGGCGTTGCGAAGTGTACGTCACAATTTTTTTTGGCATCGCTTAATGCGAGTTGTTGTTCAGAAATAGTTCAGATTATCGGGATCGATTATGATACGGATTTTGTGATCAAACCATGGATTTCACAGGTTTACGGTTCTCAGATAGGAGACGGTGAATTGATTATAGGCGACGCAATTACCGTGGAAAACGAGAAAACTCTGACTTTTTTTGATCACGAAATGAAGGTTGCCGCGCGGCTCGCCAAAACCGCAAGCGGTATGGATAATTCCGTTTATGTCAATATGAACACTATGCGTATGCTTGCGGAAACCGCGCGCATGAAAGGCGTTATTACCGATGATATGGACATTGAAAATGTAATTTCGGCGGTTTTGGTAAAAGTGCCGCCTGATTATGATATTGAAACGGTGTATGACAACATTCGATGGGATGCGCCGGGTGTCGGCATTGTCAAAAGCCAAAATATCATTGCAAGCATTGCCGGAAATCTGAACGTGGTTTCCGGTATGATCCGTTCTGTAGCGATTGTTTTTGGAGTTTTAACCGTATTGATTTTGGTCATTCTATTTTCAGTTTTCACACTCATCCGTAAAAAAGAATTTGCCGTTATGCGAATTGTCGGCGCAACGCGAGGTAAACTGGCAGGTATAGTTCTGTTTGAAGCATTAGCTGTCAGCTTGTACGGAGCGGTTTCGGGTATTATTTTGGCGGCGCTTATGGTACTGCCCTTCAGTACTTATTGGGGAAAAAGAATGGGGCTGCCGTTTTTAATGCCGGGAATCATGGAACTTATCAAACTTTCCGTAATTGCTCTGATTATGTCGGTAGTGGCAGGCTCGGTGGCAGTTGCATATTCCGCCTATAAAGTCAGCCGTGCGGAAACATACGCTACAATGAGGGAGGGTGAATAACGTGAAAATTGAAGTTAGAAATCTAGTAAAACAGTATACGCGCAGCGGACGGCAGATTGATGTTTTGAAAGGTATTAATCTTTCAGTATCATCGGGTGAACTTATCAGTATAACAGGACGATCCGGTAGCGGCAAAAGTACCATGGTAAATATCATCGCGGGACTCACCATGCCGACATTAGGCAATGTTTTTTTGGATGGAAAAGACATCTTTACTTTTTCTGACCGGGAAATGTCGTTATACCGTAACGCGACAATCGGATGTGTGCCTCAAGGACACAGTGCACTGTCAAGCCTGACAGTACTGGACAATGTGCGGCTGCCTTTTCATTTTGCGCAACACGAAGGAGATTCAACCGAAGAAGCAAACACGCTACTTAAGCAATTTCATATTGAAACGTTAGCGGACAGTCTGCCAAAAAGCCTTTCAGGAGGGGAACTTAAGCGTATGGCGATAGCGCGGGCAATGATAAATAAACCCGATTTTTTGCTTGTGGATGAACCGACAGGCGACCTTGACACGCGGACGACACAGATAATTATGGGAATTTTCAGAAAAGCTGCGGATGAAGGTACGGCTGTTTTGATGATTACCCATGATTCGGATACGGTAAATTATGCGGATAAAAATTTTATTATGGATAATGGTGTGCTTACGCAAGGTTAACGTATATTATGCAAAAGAGATTCAGAATAATATTGGTAGTAGTTTTTGCGGTTGCGCTGGCGGTAATGTGCTGCTTTTCCGCCTGCAAATTTAATGACAAGAAAACCGCTCAGGACAGTGAACTCAATAAGAGAAATCCGGTAGTCGTTGATCAGGATTTAATTATCCTGACTAAGGACATTACGAGAAACGCTCTCTTTTTCCCTGTTGAAATTGACGGAATGCAAATGGAAGTGATTGCAGTAAAAACACCGGACGGCAAAATACGTACGGCTTTTAATGCCTGTCATGTATGTTATAAGTTGGGAAATGGGTATTATGTGCAGGTCGATACGATGTTGGTTTGCCAGAGATGTAAAAAACGCTTCCGCATGGACGTTATTGAGACTAAAACAGGAGGCTGTAACCCCATATCCATTTTTGCGGAAAATAAAACAGAAACAGATTTAAACATTATTATATCAAAAGAGTATTTAACTCAAACCGCAACTATGTTTAAAAGCTGGGAGGAAAATAAGTAAATTTTATGTTATTGACTACGGATTTTTTTTATTATATTATGACAGTATGGTAAAAACAGGCGGGATATAATGCGTCGAACTATTACAATCGCAACTATTTTTATAGTGGCGTTTTTCGTATTCTGCTCTGTAATATTGAACTCCGCTATTTCCGTCGCGATTGGTTTATGCTGTTATCATTCTGCGGAAGAAGAAAGTATTTGCATGGAATCTTGCTGCTCCGGAATAGGGATAACTTTGGACTGTTGTTGTTATTTTAGCGTAACTTCTAATCAAACCGATACATTAATTTCATACGAGCAGTTTGGTAAATCAATCTATAATTATTTGTGTGAAATACATACACACGACAAAGTTGATTTTGCCGCGCTGTATATTGTAGATTATGAAACTCAATATATTAACAATAATATCGTAAATAAAATATTCAGACCTCCCAAAGTTTAGGCGTATAACCGGATTCTGTAATCACTAAACATGTAGTCCGGTTTTTAGTATTTTAACAAGGGAACTTTATAAATATTTATTTGACAAAGATCTCCGGTAAAAACGGATGGAGTATCAAAAAATTTTAAAGCGTCCCAATAAATTTTTTTAAGGAGAAGAAAATGAAAAATAATATTAAACTTTTAGGAATTACCGTTATTACGCTGGTAATTGGACTTTTTACTCTGGGTTGCGCTACAGCGCCGGTTGCTCTAAGCGCGCCAACGCCTGCAAATATAAAAATTGATGTTACAGGCAGGACTATGACTATTACATGGGACGAAGTTGCTAACGCAAAAGGATACGAGATTATTACTTTCAGCGAGAATTGCGGTTCCGGCTTAAGAAAGATAGACACAAGGGCAGGTACCGCGATTGTATACTCTTCGAATGCTTCAAATAACGGCGCAAATGCGTTGTTAAACGACAAAAGCAACGGCGCTGTTGAGATTCTCGCTAAAAATAAAATTCAAATAACATTAATGCCGGCAATGGGTGATCCTTCAAAACCAATGGCATCGGCGGTTACGGCAAAAGTAATGGCGTTTGGAGGAACAGTTGAAGGGAAAAAATATCTTGATTCTGACTATTCATCCGTAGTAAAAAAAGAACTTGGCGGTGGAATGTAGTTTATATAAAAAATTTTGCAGATAAATCATGGAGGCGGTTTTTTCCCTTCTCCGGGTAACGGGCGGATTTATCTGCAATCTTAGTTTTATATTAATTTTAAGGAGAATTATATGAAGAAATTTTTTTGGGTTGTTTTAATGTTATGTATGGCTTCTTACGGAATTTTTGCGGAAAACCCGCCTGCGGATAACCCGTACGCAAATGTTGCATCCGAGGATCTGCCGTCCGGAGTAATACAGAAGCTAAAAGGCAAGGTACAGATAAAGACAGCCGAGTCTTCGGATTTTGTTAAAGCCAAAGTTGGCGATGTTATTAAGCCGACTACCGTTATATTGACCGCAATTAAAAGTACCGCCGTTATTGTTGTTGGCACAACTCCTATTAATGTTGCTCCACTTACACGTTTGACTCTTGAAGAAATGATAAAAGAAACTGCCGCATCAACCGGCGGCAAGTTGAGCTGTTGCCAGTGATACTTTAATGGCATACATAACGCAAACGCCGGTTACATAGATTAAATGGCAATATTCCCGGTATGAACAAACGTTAATTTTTTCTCCGCTTCTTTGGCGACGCGTAAAAGAAAATTCCTGTCTGTGGGCGGAGCATTCCATCGGTAATCGGGATGATAGGCTGTTAGGTGCCATGGAATTTCTTTACTGACGGAAGCTATAAAATCCGCCGCTTTGTCCAATTCGCTTTCCGAGTCATTTAAATCAGGCACGACAAGGGTTGTAATTTCCAAATGAACTCTCGTCTTGTAACAAAGCCCGATAAAATCAAGCACGGTCTGTAAATCGCCGTTCAATATTTTTTTATATGTTTCTTGCGAAAAAGTTTTTAAGTCCACGTTGGCCGCGTCGGTAAGTTTTAAAATTTCGGCGGCGGCTTCCGTTTTAATACAGCCGTTCGTTACCAGCACATTGGCTATTCCGTGCCTACGTGCGAGCGTCATGCAGTCCAAAAGATACTCGATATGAATAAGAGGCTCCGAGTATGTGTAAGCGATGGAAGGAGTATCCTGTTTTAAAGCGGCGGAAATTATTTCGCCCGGCCGCATCCATTTTCCCGGTATGTCCGTATTTTGGGAGATATGCCAATTCTGGCAAAAAGGGCAGTGGAGATTGCAACCGGCAAAACCGAGAGAGAGTATCTTTGTGCGAGGTTTAAAATGATACAGCGGTTTCTTTTCGATTGGATCAACCGCCAGTGCGGAGATAAATCCGTAAAAGGGAATAATTGCCTTTCCGCCCTTGTTTCCCCTCACGCCGCAAGCGCCAAACTTGCCGCTTTTGATTACGCAGTTGTTAGGGCAGAGATCGCAATTAACGCCGCCGTCTGTCTCGGATAGAAAAAGCGGAGAGCGGATAAATTGGGAAAAATCCGAAGTGCCTGTCACACGCCTGCCTGCGGTTGATTTTGTAGAATGCGTTCTTTAATCGCCCGCGCCTTGCCGACCGCCTGCGCCAGTTCATTTACCTCGAAAGGTTCAAGAATCATTCCGACAGCGCCGCGCTGTATCCAAAGTTTTACCAGCGGCACGCCTTCGCCCGCCTCGGTAACCGCGGACGGAACTTCTTCGACAAACAATATATCGTCAAGCTTAAATTCCAGCACAACAGGTTCGTTTCCCAACGGATCGTACACAAGGATAAGTTTGTTTTTTTCCGACGGATGCGTTCTTGGATACCCGGTAAAAGGAATGCCGTCGCTTGGGAGGTGGGGCCCCCCTTTCGCGTATTTGGCGATACTGTTTATCGGCAGCATTTCAAGATAATTTATTTTATTCATGGTCTTCTCCCTATACTCTAATATAATAGATGATAAATTATTGAATAACAAGAATAATTTTATTACAATTAGGAAGGAGTTAGATTTGGAAAGACAAGCTTTTTTCTTTCAGGGTGATTCTTTGCTTTTACCGGTAAATGTTCCGGATTCTCAAATTGAAGGCGGGCTTTTATTTGAATTATCAAAAAATTTTAAAAATCCCGATATTTTTGAAATACCCGAATTGGACGGCTCTCCCGACCTGATTACCGTAGTGTCCGTTCCCCCTGCCGTTGTTCTGCCCGAAGAATGGAAAATTATCCCCGTTCGCGGTATTCTTTCCATGTTCAGCGTATCGGGCGACAACGCCAACCGTATTATCCGCGCCTGCCATATTACGCAATGGAGGTGGGATTCGCGTTTCTGCGGAACTTGCGGCGTTAAAAACGACGATGTTCCAATGCAGGCGCAGAGAATCTGTCCAAGGTGCGGACGGATGGAGTTTCCAAGAATCTGCCCCGCCGTTATCACGCTTATTACCGATAATGAAAATAGAATTTTACTTGCACATAACAAAAGATTTAAGGCGGGAGTTTACAGCCATATTTCCGGTTTTAACGAAGCGGGAGAAACATTGGAAGAAACCGTAGTTCGGGAAATCCGCGAGGAAATAGACATCGAAGTAAAAGACATTGTTTATATTAAATCTCAGCCGTGGCCGTTTCCAAGTTCGTTGATGCTCGGCTTTAAAGCGCGTTATTCATCGGGGACGATTAAGCCCGACGGAAAAGAAATAGAAGACGCTAAATGGTTTACAAAAGACAATCTGCCTAACTTGCCCGCCGAAGGCTCCCTTTCCCGCCATCTTATCAACAGCTGGATTAATGAAACGTTTTAACTCTCGGTTCTTATGATTTCGATTATTCTCCAGCACTTGCGCTTGTCCTGCTTCAATGTAAGAATATCATTGAGATGCTTTGCGAAATTATCGAATGGCGACCATAAATTATAATTAACGTTGAAAACTATCAACCCGCCGTCTTCATCGCCGCTAACATGATCAATTTTTAAGTCGGTTACGCCAAAAACATTAGGCGAGGGAAGTTTCCCTCCCATTTCTTGCCAAACTCTCGCTTGAATAATTGATGAAGCCTGAGTTCCTTCGTATACCTGCCTTTGTTTTAAAACCACGTAATAACTTGTAGCGGCGTTTATATCGCTTCTGTCCGCGCCCTTAATGCACGCTTCCATAAACTGATGATTTAAAGAGCTGAACGCGTCATAGTAAGAGGTGATAACGGTCTCGGGCGACATTCCTTCCGTTGTCGGTCGGTTGGAAATATTTATTACCGTGCTGAATAAAATAAATAGAGCAAACGATAATCCTACCGCGATGCCGATCAGTAAATATTTATTGTTTATTATATATCGTTTTACTTTTACAAGTCTATTTCTATTAAACAGATAAATTTTCTTTTCTTTTTCAAATTGTTTTCCTTTTTCCGAGGTCAGCGTATCGAATAACGAGGAAACAGACGCGGCTTTATTATCCTTGCCTGTTAAAATTTCAAGAATACCCGCAAGAATATCAGTGCCGCTTTTTGTCGCCGTATTTTGCTTGTTCTTTTTTTTGGCGGGAAGCATAAGCGCCGCCTGAATAAGTTCGGATAATTGCGGGTTAAGACCCGGCGCGGCAAGATGAACATGAAGAAAAATACCCTCTCTCATGTCCTGGAAAATATCATTTGAAGAATAGGGATGAATCCCCGTCAGTATTTTATATAGCATTACGCCGGCGCAAAAAGCGGTCGTATCCATGCCGATTAAATCGGGGCAATTATACTTGTCGATTTCATTGCCTTCGATAAAGAGACAGCGGTTGGATATGTGTTCGGGAGCGAAGAAAACATTGCCTTCTTTTGAAACAAATGACGCGCCCGGATTTATAGACGAATGCGTGTCGCCAAGAAACATTTTTGCCTTACTCCAGTTGATTACGGCTTCCAAGGCTTCCTGTTTTGAATCGGGTGATTGCGACGGATCAATTTCTTCTATAAGCAAATCCAATCTTTTTCCCGGCACATAAGGTCCGTAAACTCTCATGAAACCGTTGATTTCATTTACGCCTGTTATTTTCCATGCTTCATGCGATCCGTCCGGATTTACTAAAAACCCCGGGTTTATCAAGGTCTGTGACATTTTTGTCCGGGCGAAAGAACGCTGATCAAGCCCGGTATCAAAACATAAAGCCGATTTATTGTCTACTTCTGAAATATGAATTCGCTGTTCCATGATTATTCCTTATATTTATCAATTTGTATTCCGTTATCTTGTCGAATAAAGATAACGGAAATAATCCATGTCGGTAGTAAGTGTTTTGTTAAATTTCGGCATGGTTTGACGATACGATTCAATCGCTCTCCAATAATCGTAAAAAATCTGTCTTTCTCTGTCCCTGTTGTACGCGTCAGCGTAAATCCTCGCGGCTCTAGCGTCGGCGTTTCCCATAATTGTTTGGGCTTGCGTATAGGCGGCGGAAAGAATAGAACGCTTTTCATTGTCCATTTTTCCAAGCCACTCGGCTTTTCGCCCTTCGCCTTCGGAACGGAAAGCCATCGCTATCTGGTTTCTTTCCCTTATCATACGGGCGTAAACGCTCGGCGTTAATTCGGGCGAATAACTTATTTGCCGCGTTACTACGTCAATAAGCTCTATACCGTATTCGGGAACCATCCGCCGCGAGCGCGCGAGTATCTCTTCGGCAAGCTGCCGCCTTCCCTTTGTAATCGGCTCGTAACTTGAACCCGATTGGCTTGTAGAATTTAAAATATCTACTTCGATGCTTTCCCCGATTCCCGCCGCTTCGTTATGCGAAGTACGTTCCATAATAATATTGGAGTTTCTGACGGATTCCCGCAGGGGATTTTCGGCTACTACGGTACGTACTTCCGAGTCGATAATTTCGGAAAGTTTTGAATACGCCGCATCGACTATATTTATAGATTCATAAAATTTCTTCGGGTCTGAAATGCGCCAACGCGCCACTACATCGACAAAAATAAATTGTCTTTCCGCCGTAGGCACTATTCTCGCTTCGCCGTTCCATGCCATAATTTTTTTGGGATAACGGACAACTTCGTCTATAAAAGGAACTTTCACTTTTAGACCGGCTTTTGAAATAACGTCTATTATCCTTCCAAATTGAACGATTACCGCCTGCTCTCCCTCGTTAATAACATACAGGGGACCCGCAACCGCGATACCGATAATGATTACGATAATAACAATAATGGAAGTGATTATTTTTTTCATTATCTGCCCCCTCCCATGTTCATAAGAGGAAGGAAATTTTTTAAATTACGGTCGATAATCGCCATGTTTCTCTCGTCTTTAAAAACTTCTTCGATCATTTCATAGTAAAGCCTCTGTCTTGTTACTTCGGGGGCGCGGCGGTATTCTTCGTAAACGGAATTAAAACGCGCGACATCGCCGTTCGCCCTGTTTACCCGCTCTGTCGCGTAACCTTGGGCGACCTGGATTGTCTTTTCGGCTTCGCCTCTTGCTTTGGGAATTTCCTCATTGTAAACTTGCTGTCCTTCGTTTATAAGCCGCTCAAGGTCCTGCATCGCCTTGTTTACGTCTTCAAATGCTTCCTGCACCCCTGACGGAGGGGTAACATTCTGAAGTTTTACCGCGATTACGTCGATACCAAGTCCGTATTCCTTGAATCTGTTGTTCATTGTAGCCAAGGCTTCAATCTCAATCGCGCTTCTCTCAACGCTCATAATGTCCATAATCGCGCGGTCGCCTACAAGCGTATTAATCGCCGAGCGCGACACGTCGCGTATTGTCGCCCGCCTTTCATTCACGTTAAAAGTCCACGCTTTTGGGTCCACGACGCGGTATTGGATAATCCATTCAACGTCAACAATATTTAAATCTCCCGTAAGCATAACGGATTCATTCGCCTGATCCGAATATGCGGGGTGGCTTCCGCCTTTCGTGGTACGAAATCCAAATTCTTCGGTTTGTACCGTTCTTACATTCACCGTATAATTTCTATCTATGCCGAATGGAAGTTTTACATGAAGACCGGGGTCTCTTATACCGATAAACCTGCCAAAACGCGTAATAACCGCCTGTTCGGTCTGATCGACTATAAAAACACTGGTTCCCAGAAAAATAAGGGCCAATATTCCCACAACAATTAAAACAAGTATTTTCGGGCTAAATTTGCCCATTTTTGCAGGGGTAATTTTCATGAGATTAGTATAACATACATGGTTACAAAACTCAAGCAATGCATTATAATGAATAGTATCTATTATTTTAAAAGGAGTTGTTTATGGTAGAAAGGGATGATCTGGATTTTACTATTGAAGAACTTGGAAAAGCGTCGGTTCATTCGCCGTTAAAGATGTCCAAGGAACTTGGAGATAAGGTTGCCAATTATGTCGTTAACGATAAGTTTTTACGCTTAAATCCGTATGTTGTGCCGGGACCTCAGCATCCTGTCAAGAGAACTCAAGTGCTGGAATTGGCGGGTCCTCGCGAATTGATTTATTTTTCACCGGCCCATGTGCACGCGGGGATTGTAAGTTGCGGCGGTCTATGTCCGGGCATTAACGATGTAATTCGCGCCATTGTCCGCTGTTTGTGGTACAGATACGGGGTCACCAGGATTTCCGGTATTCGTTACGGGTATAGGGGGTTTTTACCGGAGTCTCAGTTTGGGGTAAAAGAGCTCGATCCTGACAGCGTTGACGACATTCATAAAATCGGGGGCACATATTTGGGAAGCGCCAGAGGCGGCGGCAGGGAAGTGGAGAAGATTGTTGACGCGATGGAAAAACTCAATTTGAATATGCTTTTTACAATCGGCGGAGACGGCACTCAGCATGGAATGCTTGATATTGCCGAGGAAGTTGACAGAAGAAAATTAAAGATAGCGATAATCGGAATACCGAAAACTGTTGATAATGATTTTGCCCTGATAGACCGTTCTTTTGGTTTTAATACGGCGGTACAGAAAGCGGTGGAAGTCGTGTCCGCCGCGCACATGGAAGCGTCGTCCGCGATTAACGGAATAGGTCTTGTAAAACTTATGGGAAGAGATTCCGGTTTTATCGCGGCGCATACCGCGTTGGCAAGCCACGAGGTGAACTTTGTGCTGATCCCCGAAGTGCCGTTTAACCTTGAAGGCTACAACGGATTTTTATATCACCTGGAAGAGCGGGTTTTAAAACGCAAACACGCGGTTATTGTTGTCGCCGAAGGGGCGATGCAGGATCAGCTTATAAAAGAGAAAAAGACCGACGCCGGCGGAAATGTTAAAATGGAAGATGTGGGCGTTTATCTTAAAGGAAGGATAAACAAACATTTTGAAGAAAAGGGAATTGAGATCAATTTAAAGTACATCGATCCAAGTTATGCGATCCGTTCCGCGCCGGCGAATCCCGACGACTCAATTTACTGCGAGCGTCTGGGTAACGCGGCGGCTCACGCCGCTATGGCGGGAAAAACCAAAATAATCATAGGTCTTGTAAATAACGAATTTGTTCACCTGCCGATTAATCTGGTTATTACCTACCGCAATAAAGTAGATCCGGAAAGCAGTCTGTGGCGCGACACTCTTGACGCCACCCACCAGCCGCCGTTGATGGTAAACAGTTTTAACAATTGATTTGCAAGTAACGTGAAGAATGCGAAATAAATTGACGGATGAACTTGCCGTCTGTGGAATGAACGCGGTTCTTGCCGTGGGTGAGTATCATCCTGCGGCAATCAACCGCTTATTTTTACGCGAAGACCGTCTTAATTCATTTACCGGTATTTGCAAACAACTTGCCGAACGCAAGCGCCCCTATAAACTCTGCGAAGACGAAGAACTTGAACGAATCTGCAAAAGCGTCCACCATCAGGGCGTGGTAGCGATGATTGAAGAGCCCGTAGTAGAACCGCTAACCCATGACGATCTTGACCTGTGGGCCGTTGAAGGAAAAACGGGAGTCCTTCTTCACTCCGTCGGCAACGACCACAACTTAGGCGCAATCGCGAGAGCAGCCGCTTTTTTCGACGCAAGTTTCATAGTGTTAAATGAAAAAGACACCGAAGCGCGTCTTACGACAAGCGCCTACCGTATCGCCGAAGGCGGGTTTGAACATCTAACGGTACGGAAAATCACAAACTCAGCCGCCTTCTTAAAAGACGCGTCAAAAAAACTTTTAACAATCGGTACCGACACAAGGGCAAGACAGCGTATTGGCGACATAGGCGGCATTATAAAAAAACGCCAAGGCATAGTCCTTGTTTTAGGCAATGAGGAGACGGGCTTGCCCAAAGAAGTGAAAGATCGATGTTCCTGTTTACTGAGGATTCCGGGGACGGGAAATATTGAAAGTTTGAATGTGGCGCAGGCTGCGGCTTTGTTTTTGAATGCAATATATAATATATAGGAAAAACCTCACGCAAAGGCGCGGAGGCGCAGAGGACGCTAAGTTTTTGTCCGATAGCTTATTGTTACTCAAGATATATAAGTCTGATTACAAATCTTGAAGGAAAACGATAATATTTCTAACAACGACTCTGCGTCCTCTGCGCCTCTGCGAGAAATATTGCGATAAGTTCCTTGACCCCATCAATATTTTACCGTATCATATTTTTGTGGCAAAACGAAAAACAGCGGGGAATTCAAAATTCAAAGGGTCTCGGACGGTAGTTATTTTTTGGCTGGTTTTCATTATTGCGATTATCTGTATCTTTATGGCAAATGCCTCTACCATAAAAAAGAATTTTAATATTTTTAAAACGCGTCTAACCACCCCTCCCGGCTCGGAAGAAGAAGCTTTACCGGTGGAGGAAGACCGCCCCGTAACCGTTGTAATCGATACTCCCGCGTCAAAACCTCAGGTTTCTGAAGAGACAAAACCGCGAACTACCGAACCCGCAAAACCTCAAACTACCCAGCCTGATAAACCTCCGGCGGCTTCCACGCAGACAAAGCCAAAAACCCCGACAACGCCTCAGCCGCCGCCCGCGCAAACAAGGGATAGGGCTATTTATTTCGCGAATGTCGGAAGCGACGGGCAGATTCTCCATTCAAAGGTAACGCGCAAGATTCCCGTTTCGGATTCGCCGATGAAGGACGCTTTGAATGTTCTGCTTGCCGGTCCTACGGCGGAAGAATTAAGCCGGGGACTTCTTAACCTTATTCCTAAAAACACAAGGTTGCTTTCCGCGACAGTCCGGGGGGATACCGCATACATCAGTTTTAGCGAAGATTTTTTATTTAACACTTTTGGCGTGGAAGGTTATGTCGCCCAGCTTAGACAGATCGTTTGGACGGTGACCGAGTTTCAAACCGTAAAGGACGTACAAATATTAGTAGACGGCAGAAGACTGGATTACTTGGGCGAGGGTATCTGGATTGGAAGCCCCATCAGCCGCCAGTCTTTTTAAATTCTTTTAATCGAAAGAGCTTTTCCGCTCTCTGTGTCAATCTCCGCGATAATGCCCTGCATTTTACCCGATTTATCCGACGGCGCTATTTCCATGTGGTATAGAACCTGCTTGCGGGCGCGTTCAATGCAAATTTTAGGGTCCATGCCGATTACGCTGTCAACGTTGCCGGTCATTCCAAGATCGGTGATGTACGCGCTGCCCTTTGGCAATATTCGCTCATCGGCGGTTTGTATGTGCGTGTGAGTACCGACGATTACCGTCGCGCGCCCGTCGGCATAATAGGCAAGAGATTCCTTTTCGCGGCTGGATTCGGCATGGAAGTCTACAAGTACAATCGGCAGGGCGCACGGAAATGAATTACCGCTCTCTGTAAAAAGAGGATGAATACTTGCCGCTTTACCCGTGTACATAGATATAAGTTGATCAAAACATTTAAAAGGACAATCAATGGCGTTCATTAATTCGCGGCCTTGAAGATTTATAACTATCCAGCTTATTCCTTTTTTTTCTATACAGGCGGATCCCGTGCCGGAAATATCGGGATTTGTAACCGTGCCCGCCGGATAATTAGCCGGACGAAGAATTTTGTTTTCAGTTTCCAGAACATCCCAGAATTCGCGTTTTTCCCAGATGTGGTTTCCGGAAGTAATCACATCCGCGCCGGCCGCGATTATGCGTTTAAAGTCATTTTCGGTCATACCGAAACCTTCGGCGGCATTTTCGCCGTTGACCGTGACAAAATCAATTTGATGTTCTTTTATAAGTTCCGGCAGTTTTGCTTCCAGAGTTTCAATACCATGATTTCCTACTACGTCGCCAATCATGGCGGCTTTTACCGTAAGCATAATTATATATTGCCATAAAAGCTTTCTATCTGTAAACTGTATTTATGACCAGAGGAATTTTCATCGTTGGAAACGAATCGGCTATTAGCCGGGCTATTGAGGCGGAGACGGGCGGTCGTGTGGAACAATTTGCCGTCTCTTTTATCCCGAACAGATTTTCCGGCGCGGTAAAAAGTTCGACGCAAGAAACGCCCCAACGCCTTTCCCTTGACTGGAATCCGTCAAGCCCTATTTCCGCCCGCACTTTGATACTTGCCGCGGAAAACCGCCTTGAACATATTGATGAAGCGATACTTATCTGTTCGCCGCCTTCCATTCGCGGCAAAGCCTTTGATCTTTCTTTTTCTGATGTTGAAATAATGTTTAACGACCATATGAAAGGATGGTTTTTTCTCGTAAAAGAACTGGCGGCTGTTTTTAACGGCCGCAAACGCGGAACACTCGCTCTTGTTTATCCCGATATTGCCTCGGCATCCTTAAAAGATGAAGCGCCGGATTTACTCGGTCCTCCCGCTCTCGCGTCCTTCCGCGCCCTGACTAACAGTCTGCTTTCCGCCGCCCATAACGAATCATATTTCACCATGGGCTTTTCAACTACCGACACGGGAAATGAATCAGCCTTCGCCTCATTTATATTTAAATCTCTTGACGAAACCGCGAAACGTTCCAACGGCAAATTGCATAAGTTTGGGAAGTTTAGTTTGTTTAAGTGATGTTATTGGAAAAAGGCTCATACAAAGATCACAAAGGGACAAAGATCACAAATAAGAGAAGGTTTTTGTCCGAAATCTGGGCGTGTAGCTCTCACGAATAACGGTATAGGATTATCTTCAACAACAACCTTGGCGAATATGCGGCGACTCCTCTTTCGTCATTTATGCGATATTTTTTGTCCTTCTTACTACACTCCATTTTTTTAATTATTTTTTAAAACATTTTTAATCAGGTATTTACTGAAACTAATTCTTGAGCCAATGTAGAATAGTCTATTTCCAAGTCCGCGATATAAGCATAATATGAGTCTGAGGAAACCTCACCTAATGGGGCTAAAGTCTCACCCTTTCCTATTATTTTCATTTTTGAGCGAGCAATATAACCACATAATTTGACTGTTGTTTTTAATAAATCCTTGTCTATTTCTTTTGCTACATTAACAAGAATTTCATCACTACCGATACCATCTTTAAATTTATGTGCAAGTTTTGTCAAATAATCTATTAAAAAGACAAAAGGACTGTTTAGAAGCTGTGCAAAAGCGCAATAATCCACATTGAATGTCTCCCCGTCTAATTTATATTTATCTTCTTTCAAGATAACACCATTAAGACCGGCGGAACATTTTATTTGTATTCTTTTGCCGGCATTTACTAAAACTTTACTTTTGCTGTTTCTGACAAAAACAATATCAGCAGATTCTACTTGTGTCGTATCAAATGAATTCTCCACTTCAAGTTTAGAACCTGATTGTTTTAACAAATTGTTTATGTATTTTACTGTTCCAGTTTCACCAAGTTTTCCTACCATGTGACGTTCAAGATAATTTAAAGCGGTTCCGTTTCGTTTAGCGATTTTATCAAAAAAAGTTCCAAAGCGAGGGTGAAAGTTTTCTACTTTTTCAAGCATTTTTATACCGAAAACCAACGATTTGAAAAAATCATCTGTATCAAGATTTATGATATTTGTTGAGAATATATTATCAATTTGAGTATTAAGTACATAAATTTTATTTTTTATTGTTTCACAATGATCACGCAAGAAGCCATATTTTAGCATATTTTTTACGGCGGTATCAGTTACGCCATAATCTTTATAGTATTGGGAGATATAATAAAATATGGAAGTCTTTTGCACATAAAACTGTGTTCCGTTTTTATCTTCGGGAAATTCATTTTTGTTAAGAATTTGTATATCAGGCAAAACAATACTCCGATTCTTTTTCAATAAGATACATTTCCTCTTGTGCCTCCGCATTGTATATGTCAATATGTTCTTCTTGAATGATCGGCGTTATATTAAATTCATCTGCCTCATAGTCAATGCCGGCAAAACAATTTAAAACAGCCTCAAAAATAATTCTAACGCCATCAACAGGTACAGCCATTCCAATTTGTTTTCTTACACTTTCTTTTGAACCACAAAAAATAAATTCATCGGGAAATGTTTGCAATCGCGCCCGTTCCCTGTTTGTCAATGCCCTGTTTTCTTTCCAATGATAAACGTGCGTTCCACCGCCACCAGAACCCGTTATTGTATATGCCGGTTTATTTGGATCAAGCCTTCTGTATATTTGACTTATTTTTGCACCTACAACTTTTAACTGCAATTCTTCGGGAATATTTGCCGTAAAAGCATTTTCACCCGGCTTTATATATTTTAGTCTTTTTATTACATCAGCAGATTGTTTTGTTAATTCATTATTGTGAGCATCCTTTGATATTGGAGGATTTTCTATCGCTTGTTTGCAATTACGAAGTTTTTTTGAAAAAAGAGAAATTGAAGGAACTTTATAAATAACTTCTTGATCTTTGCGAATTCCAATAATTATTATTCTATGTCGTGCCTGCGGAACGCCGTATTCTTCGAATTTGTATAAATGAGGGTAAACTGAATATCCAGCCTTAAACATATCATTGAGTATTTTTGAAAACGCCTTGCCGTCATTTGCATTTTTTAACCCACCGACATTTTCAGCAAGAAACCAAATAGGCTTAAATCTATTCAATGCTTTAACACCATAGGAATAAAGCGGTCCAAAACTACCGTCTATACCTTTTTGTTCACCAACAACACTAAAATCATTACAAGGGAAACCAAAAGCCAATGCGTCAATGTTTGAGATTTCCTGTAAAGCATTATAATTAAGTTTTCTAATGTCTTTACAAATGACTGTTGTTTCATCTTTTGCAATGTTTTTTATGAAGGTATCACAAGTGTCCTTATCATAATCATTTGCCCATGCGTGTACGATTTTATAGTCAGGATTGGCGATTTTTGCCGTAATTGCAGCATACCCGATACCGCCAGGACCACAAAACAGCTCGCCAAGACGAAATTCCATTAAAAGTACCCCTTCCCAATACTTTAAAATTAAGCCTCAAAAGGCTATACAAGTATACTTTAGGGCATTATAACAGACCTTTTTTCCTTTGACAAGTGGGAATTTTCGGGGTAAAAACTCAATTTTCACCCAATTTTTAAGGGATTTTTATTTAACCCAGATTTCTGATTACTCGGCTATATCAAGGTTACGCGAGTGGATAAAAAATGTTGTCTAACGTTTCGGCGGTAAGTTGCCGAAAGGCGGCGTACACTTACCGACCTGTTATACGACGTTGGGGCGTACTTTATTATATTTTATTCTCTTTTTTATGCGATTCCGATAATATCACAAATTATAATTAATAAATTAAATAAAATATTTACATCCAATATGTAAGAAAAAATATTATTTTTACTGTTTTTATTTAGTATATGTAATACTATTCTATATATTATATATCCAAGAATACCGAATATGTTTATAACAAAGAAATATAATTTATAATCAGAATCTACAGATTGCGATAAATGTAATTTGCGTAATGTAGCTACAAAAATATTGAAGATCATCAATGATATTGGAATTCCAATAATTATCAACATTAACAATCTTAATAGATACCTTGATATTTTATTTTTTATTCCCCATCTTATAAGAAATATTATAATACAAATAAATAAAGCCATAAGTAATATCATTATCCAAAATAATACGGCGTGTTTTGTGTCCAAATCCATAGAATTCCTCTTTTATATTAACCTTTTTCGCCATTGGTGATACTCAAAAATATTTATCTATATATTTTCATCATTTTATTATTTGAACCCAATATTAATTAATAATAAACTATTATTTAAACATTGTCTACTATATTTTATACAATCATTCAACCTTTAGCAATTGTGCATAACGCTTGGTGGTAAAAGACGTTTTCTTGCGCCCGATAAGGAAAAATACGCAACGTTTTTTCGGGCGTAAAAAAATGTGGTGAAGTGAGGCGTGGGAGCCTTTAGGCGACCTAGTCGAACGGAACCTAAACCGCCTCCATGTAGTTTGCTCATACCGACCTGTTATGCGCAATTGGTTGGTGATAAAATTTAATGAAAAATATGGGGAAAAAATGTAAAAAATACATAAAATAATGGCTTGACATTATTCTTTTAATGGTATATATTGAAATATTATGGAGATAAATTATGCAAAGTATAGTAATTGATAGGCAAATATTGCCGGAACCTATAATTTCTTATATTCATTCTGAAAAAATAAGAATATTTGAAGAAAATGGTAATATAGTATTATCCCCTCTAAAAAAATATCCAAATGTAAATGAATTATTTGGCATGTTTAATGATGGCAAATTGTCTTCTGAGGATTTTATAAAAGAAAAAGTACTTGAGAAGGAAATGGAAAATTGAGTAATATTTTTATTTTAGATGCTTGTGCGTTGATAGCTTTATTAGCAGGCGAACAAGGAGCGGAAAATGTCAAAAAGATAATTCAGGATGCTGTTGATGGAAAAATAAATATAAAAATAAACCAAATAAATTTATTGGAAGTATATTATAAAGTATGCAATGTTTATAATCAGAATGAAGCAAATAAAACAATGAAAAAAATAAAAGAATTCCCGATAGAAATTATTATTGGATTAAAAGAAGATGTGTTTAATGAGGCTGGAAGAATAAAATCTAAATATAAAATTCCATTAGGAGACTCAATAGTCGTTGCTGAATGTATTATAGGAAATGGAATATTAGTAACATCAGATCATAATGATTTTGGAAAAATTGAAAAGAAAGAAAAAATAAAAATAAATTGGTTTAGATAAAATTGGTAAAACCAACAAACTGCACATAACGAAGTTGCAGAAAAAGTAAATTTGCATAAAAAACAATGAAAAAACTAAGCTATTTAATACGTTTTTTAGCGATTTTCAAGCAAAATCAAGAGAGTTTTTAACGGTAAATAGTTTTTCTGCAATTTCAACAGGTTGGTAAGTGTACGCCGCCTGACGGCGGCTAGGTTACGCAAAACCCAGTCGGGCTTGCGTCCTTTGTGCGTTTTTGCTCCGCCACATTTTTTTGCGCCCGTAAAAACGCTTCGCATTTTTCCTTATCGGGCGCAAAAAATGTGGCGAAGTGAAGCGTGGGAGCCTTTAGGCGACCTAGCCGAACGGAACCTAAACCGCCTCCATGTAGTTTGCATATACCGATCTTTTATACGCAGTTGTCCCGTACATTTTTACTATTCAATTGTTTTTTTCATTACAGTATATTTTTCTTCCATTCCTACTTTTTTATAAAATTCTTTTGCTTTTTTATTATATTCATATACATTTAATTCTATTGTTTTACAACCTTTTATTTTTGCTTCTTTTTCAATATGATTAAATAATTTATTTCCGTATCCTTTTCCGATAAATTCCTGTTTTATAACAATTGAATATATAAAATAAATTTTTTGATATTTTATTCTATCATCATCTTCCATTTCAATAACTCTCGCCCAATAAAATCCGATTACATTATTATTTACTTCTATTACATACATATTACCTTCAGATATTTCATTAAGATATAATTCTTTTGGTATAGATTCTTTTGTATATTTAAACAAATATGGACATCCTTCAGAATTTTGCTTGCTCATAAATGTCTCTAATTCCGCCACAAATTCAAAGTCATTTTCTGTTGCCAATCTAATATTTTCCACTTTATTCTCCTATAAATTTACTAAATAATAATAATTTATTTCCAATTATTTGTCAATCATTATTTAATTCTATTTATTAATATCTTCAAACAACTTTAGGAACAATTGCGCATAACGTCCTGTTATGTGCCGTTTTGACCTTTAGAATAATCCTATTTGAACTAAATTCTCTCTATGTATTGTTTTATTATATTTTATTAATACAGAATAATGTTTATCCAAATACATTTCATTTGCTATTTTTTTTAAATCAATTAAATTCAAAATTTCAGTTGTTATAGGGCGTTTTGTATCCCAAAATATTATTGATTCAAGAAAAATACGAGTTCTTTCATCTGTTAAAAGGCAAAACAATACATTTGCTTCAGATTCATTTTTACATGATACAAAATTACAAGTATCATCAACCATTACGGGTTTCTCATTTATGGGATATATCATTTTAAAATTTATATTTTTATAAAGGGCAGAAATAGCTATTTTGTACGGATAAAAACAATAATCTCCTATAGAAAATATTGAAAATTTAGGTTTGTTTTTATAAATACTACTTTTTCTTTTCTCAAAATCATTTACATGATCATTTAGATATTGCCATGTCTTTGGATATTTTGATTGTATATAGCCAGTGTCATCACCAATTTGTTTTTGTGTTACAAGAACTTTTTTTCTTATTTCAATTTTCCCATTTGCAACATCAGAACTTTTTAATAGGGGATACAGCAAATCATCTTCTATGTCAACGATTTCTCCATAACCATTTATTAATGAAGAGTTATTAATATCAAATTCCATGACTTTCGAACAATCATGTTTGATACCATTTCGCCAGTTATAATTACTTTTTCCTAAATAATTATGCGAATTAAATGTTTCCATATTGACAATCATTGTATTCTGATATATTCCTATGGTATTTTTATGATTTCTTTCTTCTATAGAATCAAAAACTTTACATTCATTAATTGCTTTCTTTTTTGTAGAGTCAATAATTAAATAACAGGCATCAACAGCAGCATTAAAATATTTTTTTGAATCAATAGGAAAAATTGATGCTTCATTATAATGGATATTATTTTTCCAACAATACTTTAATAAATTTCTGGCAACTGAAGTTTTACACAAAAAAGCAAAAATACTTTTATGCATTTTAAATTCTTCAAGCAACCTGATTATTATGTATTCCGTAATATCAAAATTACTTTTTCCTGTAATAGCTTCAATCCCACGGAGATTTTTTATATTTGCTTTTTTAGGTAAATTATGGCTTTTAGCTGCGCTGAGTTCAGAATTCGTTACCCATGGGGGATTTCCTATAAATAAACATATATTATTATCATTTATTTCCTTCTTTAAAGTATCAAATGAAACAAAAATATCGTCGTTAATGATTAAAATATTTTTATCTTCATTTGTGATTTCTGATACTGTCTTGCAATATGCTTTATTTATTTCTATTCCTAACGCTTTTTGCGGATGAAAATAGTTATATGCGGTTATCAAAACATTACCTATCCCACATGTTGGCTCTATAATTACATTAGGATGAATATTATTATCGTTAATAATATTCACCATTAAATGTGATAATTCTATGGGTGTTTGAAAATCACCAAATTCTTTTTTTGTTGTTAAAGCTGTTTTCTTCATTTTAATTTGTCTATTCCTGAAATAGTCCCAGCTTTTTCAATGATGCGTCCATATTGTAACCGCCATTGTAATGCATTGGAAATTGTTAAATATCCAATATTAGGTCTATTTGTAAATATATCATCCGCAATATTTGATGCTTCAATTTCATCAATAGGTAAATTTTTATCAGAAAACAAAGATATAAGGTCATCCTTATTTCCATTATTGTCAAGGATTGAGTTGATTGTAGTGGTCAACTGGTAATCAGCTGTACGGTTTTTGTCAACAAAGACTGTATGTAATATATTTAGACGACTCTTTTTCGTTTCATTATTGTCTACTTTCTCATATACAAATATAAGAAGGTTATAACCTAAACCATATATTTTTTGACGAGCCGATTTAAAAGGACATGAAGATTGAGGTTGGGTTATACTTGTAACTTTTATATCAACATTTATTATTTCGCTCGGAAAGTCTATGCCACTTGCGGAATTTCCATTTACAAATATATAGTTTTTTTTAAGATATTCTTGAAATTTATGCTCCAAATAAGTACCAACTGCTTTCCCATCTGTTGAGCCAAAAATAGAGGATTCATCATGATTAGATTCAATAATTGAGAAGCTTTTTGCCTCTTTTTTAAGCAAATCTATGGTTAATTCGATCATTTTCTACACCTGTTTTATTTATATCACAATCATATTATTTATTCAATAGGTATGGGCGTACAAATCCAATGACATTGGTAACATTTTTTAGGGAACAAGCACAACCACAACCACTATTCTAGGCAGAGAAAAGAGATAGCATAAATTATACCTAAATCTATATATCGTAATGAATTAACATTAAATTTATACAACATATGTCTTTGTACAAACTCGTTTCCGATGTCTTTGGCATACCGTGCAAAATTTCGCCTAACGCTTTCTATATGTATTCTTCACCCAAACAAATAGAACATTAGGCTGAAATATAAAACAAAATTAATCAATGTAACCTTGATTATTTAAAAATGTCTGATACTGTTTTATAATGGCAATGAATTATCAGTCGATGATAGCATAACCGGTCAAGCGATTAATTATGCGGAAAAAATTTTTGAGTTTTGTGAAGAGATTATAAATGATATTGAAAAAATGTAAATGTCGTGTAGCGGAATGATAACTGTACGCCGCCCTATTCGGGCGGCGAGTCAGTTACCGTCAAACGTTATATGATGTACGTACGTATTGCACGATTCTATGCTTCTCAGCGAAGAGTAGGGGTACCTCCGGTATATTTAAAGTTTAAATACGAATCACTGGAGTAAAACCAATAAGAACTACTAGTATAAGTATTACCAAGATAATCTCTTACTTTTACATAGTAATAAGCTCCTCTTGATATATTGGTCCAATAAGCATAAGAACCACGACTAACATTGTATACTGATGATCCAATTTGAGATCCACTATTATTAAAAAGAGCCATTGTATTGCTGTCCTCACTAATCGAAGAACAATCGTTGTATAACCTTACGGTTCCGGTGCCGTAAGTGCTTGAACTATTGGTTGTCGCATAAACATAATCAGATGTAGAACCTTCTCCAAAACTGTTTTGGGCGGATACTTTGAAATAATAAGTGGTGCCTGAAGATAAGTAACTGCTTGTATAAGAGGTACTGTAAGAAGTTCCATCTAATAAATATCCACTGTATGGGGATGTACTATAATACACATTATAATAGGTTGCATCCGTTACAGCATTCCAATATATGTAGATACTGCTTGAAGATGTCGCATAAGCGCCTACACCCGTGGGTACGCCTGGTGGCAGGCCGACTACGCACGCCGACATTGAGATTCCTATTACCGCAACAAAGGCGATAATACCCAACAATTTTACTAGTTTTTTCATATAAAACTCCTTAAAAATATTTAAAGGAACATACGTTCCTTTATTTACGATTAAACATGGACGTTTTGACAAAGTAGTTGTTTTTGTAAAATTGCCCCCTACAAAAGTTTGTAAATACGAACTTTTTGTACCGTGTGTTTACAAAAAAAGTAATTTTGTCAACATGTCCAAACCCTTTCCGCAACGCCGTAGGATGTTCCGGAACATAATTCCCTATACATGAGTTGGAAATAAACAACGGTTTTTATTAAGTTTTTTTTATACAAAAAAAACGTCCGTTTATTTTAAGCATTTTTATTTTTGGATTATCCGAGGGAAATATTTGAAGATAAGGCAACCGCGCTTCTCGCCTTGCCCGACTCGCGAATAAGGGCTTCAATAATTTTGATTCTTCCCGTCGTAAGGAACGACGGCTTTATGAAAGAAATCCGTTCGGCGTTGAAGAACATCGATCCCGACGCGTGCGTCGCGGCAATCAAGTCGCTTTTGGAATTCGGCGAAATAAAACCGCTTAACCGGGAAATGTCGATGTTATGCGATCTCGTCGGGAGGGCGCGCCTCGCTGCGGCGGAAGTTATCGCCAGGCGCGGCAATACCGCCGCGATTGAAATACTGAAAAACATTACGGTCGATCCCAATGAAATCGAAGTCGTGAAAATAGGCGTTATTACCGGATTGGGACAGGCGGCGAACGCGAAAGGCATTCCGATACTCGTCTCCGTTCTTGATTCGCAAAAAAAATTTTGCTAGCGCGCCGTAAAAGCCCTGTCAAACAGAACGACAAAACGCGACATTACCAAGCTAATAGAAATCTTTAAAGACGCAAAATCCCAACTCAGAGAAAAATTGATTCCCGTATTAAGAGGCGGTTATCAAATAGAAACATAGGGATCGGGAGGGAGACCGCCGTTCCGTTTTCGCTCCTCGATACCCTTCCCGTTTTTCGCGGCCTTGTCATGGCGGCGAAAGACCCCGATCGGGAGGCGCGGACGCGCGTGGTTAAAGTGTTGGAAAAATTAAAAGGATTCATCGGTAATGGAGTGAGGTGAGGTATTTTTGAGATCACAAATTGTAATCCCAAGGAATAATTTTTACTCCGCCGTTTTAAAATTATAAACAGGTTTTATATTTCATTTTCTCTTAAAATCATTCTCTTTAATAACAAATCTTCTAAATTTCTTCTTCCGTCAATTACGAGCATTATATATACATAATTATTTTCAATTTTATATATTATTCTCCAATATTCGACTATTATTTCCCTGTATATTAAATACCCGTATTTTTCAAATTCAGGAACAATTCTATGCCGTTCAGGGAACATACCCGATTTTTTAACATTTTTTTCTATACCGCTTAATATTCTTACGGCATAATTTATATTTGTTTTTGAGATATAATCGATAATCTCGTCTATGTCTTCCTTTGCAGGCGCCGTCCATTTAACAAAATATTTTTTACCCATTTCTTTGACCGATTTTCTTTCTTAGTTCTGAGAATACTTGATCATTATCATAAACTTTTCCTTCCCGGATAGATTTCTCGGAAAATTGTAATAATTTCATTAAAGATAACGCGTTAATCATATCTTGATATGATTCAATATCCAAAAACACACCTTTTGCTTCACCGTGTTGGGTAATAATTATCGGATTTTTATTTTGATTGATATAATCAATCATTTCCGCGGCATTTGTCTTTATATAGGAAATCGGTTTTACGTCTTCTTTTAAATTTACATTCATAAATAACCTCTATTTTTACCGGACCGTCTACAGGCGGTCAGACTATTATAATCGAAGTCTCCGCGACGCGGGGACAAAACCTCGAAAAGTAAGTACTTTAATAGTACCAAAGAAAGACTGTCTTGTCAAGTTTTTATTTTGCGGCATACCGACTTTTGTCGCGAAATGTTATAGAATACGACTATACGAAACAGCTATGAATGGTAATGTTTTATCGTTTTTGGAAGTATTCAATGAATTGTAAGGCGATAAAATACGGTATGGAAGTTTATTCGTAATTTTACCGTATGTTATGCGATGTACTACCGTACGCCGCCATATCGTATTACGCCGATTTGTTACGCGTTTTTTCTATATAAAACTATTCTTTCAGAACCGATATTTTTCTAAATTTGTCTTTGTTTTTTATTTTCGGAATATAACAATCAATAATTTTATATCTTTTTCTAATAAACCATTAAATAAAGGATGATTTGATACCGCAAAAGGTTTTTATAATAACTTGGAATATAATAATTATCAACCTGTAAATATCCGCTATCATCATATTTTATATGTTTTTAAAGGTATGAATCTGTCTTGTTTTTTATGTAAATAAAAACCGCATTATTTTTACCTTCCCTATTTACACAAAATTTATGACTAGCTTAATATAAAAACTGTTGGAAATTTGGTTTTTTAAGTAGTAAGGAAAAATGGAAAATCTATTTACACAAAAATCAGGATACGTCCTAAATAAGATTACGGTATGTTATAATTATAGTAACCTTGATTATTTAAATGTATGACACTATTTTATAACGGCAATTTACATAAATTTGGAAAGTTTAGTTTTTTTTAAAAGACAGACGCCGTGTAAGGGCGTCTGTCATCATAGGAATCAATAATATCCTATTCTGTAATAACCAGAACTATAACCATATACTTCAATTATGTAATAACCCGATGATGCTAAAGAATAAATGATTCGATTTCTAGTACTAGAATTACCACCACCGCTAAGATAATCACCTACAGAAACGACATAGTTCCCACTAGGATTTATTAATCCAACACGAATATCAGCATTGTAAGTACTATTGGTATTTTTGTCAGAATCCTCCCATTCAATATAAGCGGAAAACCCGCTATATTCCGAGAATCGGTAATAATGATAACTGCCGGTAGAAATATAACCGCCATACCAAGTATTTCTTGATGACATAGTATATGGGTTGCTGTAGGTGTAGCCGGCGCCATTAACGTAAGAAGAAGAAGAAGACGTTGTTGCAGAATCATAAACAGATTGGCCGCTTTCCCCAAAACTGTTGTAGGCGGATACTCTGAAATAATAAGTGGTGCTTGAAGATAAGCCGGTGCATGTATAAGAGGTGCCGTAAGCAGTTCCATCTAGATAATATGTACCGTAAGCGGAAGAACCGCGATATACATAATATCCGTCCGCGGCCGCTACAGAAGTCCATGATAAGTAGATTGAACTTGAAGATGCCGCAGTAGCATATAAGCCTGTGGGTGTATCAGGAGGTAGACCGACGACACACGCCGACATTGAGATTCCTATTACCGCGACAAAGGCGATAATACCCAACAATTTTACTAGTTTTTTCATATAAAACTCCTTAAAAATATTTAATGGAACATACATTCCATAATTCACGATAAAATCTTTCCTATCGCGTCATAGGAAATATTGAACATAACCGAAGATATCGAGTCGGAATCTACCTTTTTAATGGCAGATATTTTTCTACACATTAGTTAGAAAAAACCTCCGATTTTCTTAAGCATTTTCTGATTTTTTCTTTTTTCTTTTAGATTTTTACATTGATAAGAATTAATGACTTTTTTAAATAAATATTGTAAAAATATATATTTTTAGTTGACAAAAATTAAATATTGCGGTATTTTATTATTGTATAAATAGCCCTTTTATTGAGTAAAATAAACGGACGTTTTTTTTGTATAAAAAAAACTTAATAAAAACCGTGGTTTATTTCCAACTCATGTATAGGGAATTATGTTCCGGAACATCCAACGGCGTTGCGGAAAGGGTTTGGACATGTTGACAAAATTACTTTTTTTGTAAACACGCGGTACAAAAAGTTCGTATTTACAAACTTTTGTAGGGGGGCAATTTTACAAAAACAACTACTTTGTCAAAACGTCCATGTTAATCGTAAATAAAGGAACGTATGTTCCTTTAAATATTTTTAAGGAGTTTTATATGAAAAAACTAGTAAAATTGTTGGGTATTATCGCCTTTGTAGCGGTAATAGGAATCTCAATGTCGGCGTGCGTAGTCGGCGTACCACCTGATACACCCACGGGCTTAACCGCTGTGGCATTATCTTCAAGCTCAATCGGCTTATCATGGAATTCTGTAGCGGCCGCGGACGGATATTATGTGTACTCCAGTTCATCCGCTTACGGTACATACACACTAGTAGGAACTGTTACCACCAACTCCGCTACACACTACAACTTATCATCAGGTACCACTTATTATTACAGAGTATCCGCTTACAACAGTTTTGGGGAAAGCGGCCAATCTAGTTATGATTATGCGACAACATCCGGCGGTAGTAGTAGCGCCACTGCTTTATCATATAATACTTGGTATAGCAATTATATTTATTCCATGAGCACTACACATTATTATTCATTCTACGCATCTGGTGGGAATACCTATTATGTTAAATGGCAAGATTATGACACTAACACCAGTTATGCTGATGTACAAGTCGGACTAAGAAGAGATGGGTCTTCAACGTATGCTATGAGTATAGCAGATAGACCCGGAACCAATCAATTCTCATATTATGTTTCAACGAGTGGTTATTACATAATTGAAGTAAAACTATATAGGTCCAGTTATACTGGTTATTACCAAATAGGTTATTATTAATACCTGTGACAGACGCCTTTACACGGCGTCTGTCTTTTAAAAAACTTAAATTTCCAAAGTTTCTTTACGCAATTCAAACATTTTCTTCAAAGGTATTTCTTTTAAAAGATATGCTATATCTATAAAATCTCGCGGTTCTGTCCTCTTCATAATCGCATCTAATTTCATCATCGTTATTTCATTCAATGTAATCATTTTCTCGCGCGCCTCAAGTACTTTTTTTAATGAATTTATGGGGAATTCAATTTGTTTAAGAGGGAAGAATAGTGTTTATTTATTGGATGTTATGCGACATATGCCCCAAAATATATTTTGTAATCCCTATATTGTTAACCGGATACAAATATAAAATATTATTGTGCGCAAGATTAATCGCCACTGTACGCCGTCCAGTGCGGGGATTTCTTAAAAATATGTACAAGGGGAAGAATTAAAGATATTTATAGACGGGATTCGTATAATCACTTAAAAATTACCAAAAGATGCGGAAAGTACAGAAAATTAAATGAAAAATTATACAACTTGACATAATTTAGTAGTATTCATATAATAGGTTACGGAGTTTTTATGGGAGTAAACCTCGACAAACCAGATAAATGGAAACAGGATATTAAAAAATCTGTAGATATGTACAATGATTGGTTCATGAATTTTGCTCCTGAAGCCTTTAGAAACACACGCTTAAAAACAACAAATGACGTATTAAATACAATAAAAAAAACCAATTTCTATAGAAATATAAATTCAGAACTATTATCAAACAGTCCTGAAATATTATCTACTCTTAGAATGTCTACATGTCCTCCAATAGCAATTGATCGTTTAATTGGACTTTCAGGGGTTAATACAAATATGGAAATAAAATTAATTTTATACTATTCTTATGCGGTTATTTTGATACGGGATATTTAGGTTATGAAGCCGCGGAAGGTATAGATTGGATATGGGAACATTCGATTAATGATTTGGAATATTTTTTATCATGAGATTTGAATATGGCAAAAAATTGTGATATTGAATTAAGACGGCAGTCTATACAAGATTTACTTGACTCTAAAAAAAACCATGAAGAAAGAAATGTTTTAGGACAATTTTCAACCCCAAAATTATTAGCAGATTCAATTGTAAAAGCCGCTTTATCGTATATTAATGGTAAAGAATTAAGATTTCTTGATACTTCTATTGGAACAGGAGTATTTTTTTCGTCATTGATTAATCTTTGTAATAAAAAAGATATAGAATATGCTTGTGGGTATGAAATTGATAAACATTACGCAATTCCTGCAATTGAATTATGGAAAAATGAAAAGATCAATTATTTTGTAGGTGATTTCTTTGATTTTGTACCTCCTAAAAATAATGAAAAATTCAATATAATTGTTAGCAATCCTCCTTATGTTCGTCATCATCATATTAATAGTGATAAAAAAAGCGAATTAAAAAAACGTATTGAAAAATATTATGGGTTAACTCTTTCCGGATTAACGGGTTTATACGGTTATTTTATGATACTTTCCGCATTATGGCTTAAAGAAAACGGAATAAGCGTATGGCTTGTGCCAAATGAATTTTTAGATGTTAATTATGGAAAAATTATTAAATCATTTTTTTTATCAAAAGTAAAATTATTACGAATACACAGATTTAACCCGTTGAATATAAAATTTTCTAATGCATTAGTAACATCAACCGTAGTATTTTATACTACCGGGAAAACATCTGACTCAGTTTTATTTACTTCTGGAGATGATATTATTATTCCAGAAATCAAGAAGAATATTTTGGTGAAGAACCTAAATCCAGATGATAAATGGTCAAATTATTTTTTAACAAGTGTTTTAACAAAGAAAAACAATGTAACTATAGGCGATTATTTTTATGTTAAACGGGGAATAGCTACAGGATCTAATAAACATTTTATAATAAATGATGAAGTAATTGGAAAATATAATATTTCTGAGAAATATTTGAAACCTATTTTACCGAGTCCGAAATATATTATGAATAATATAATTGAGAAAGAATCAAACGGTCGTATTGCCGGGGTAAAAAATAGATATTTATTAAATATTACCTGCTCAGAAAATGAAATATATAATTTGCCTGATGGTGTTATATTATATTTGAATAGTATTTATAAAGAAATTAAAAATAATTATATAATTAAAAACCGTTCACCTTGGTATAAACAGGAGTATCGTCCAGAGTGTCCCTTTTTAATATCATATATGGGTCGTAATCCTAATGAACCATTTAGGTTATTTCTAAATAAAACTAACGCGACCGCACCGAATGTTTACTTATTTCTATATCCAAAATTTAATTGGAAAGAAATTGAAGTAAAATACAAGGGGTTTTTAATAGAATTACATAATAAACTTTTAAATATAAGTTCTAGGACTCTTGTTTCATCTGGACGTGTTTATGGTGGTGGTTTATATAAACTCGAGCCAAAAGAATTAATGGGTGTCTCTCTTGATGATATCTTATCAAAGGATATTATTAAAATTATTGATTGCTATGTTCCAAAAATAAAAAACAAAGACAAATTTAGAAGAATATTGGTTCAGAAAGAATAGTTTTATATAAAAAAAACGTTTAACAAATCGGCATTTGTAGCGCGCCAAAAACGTATAACTATGGAAACAGACGGTCATTTGACCGTAAATCGGGCAGACGTTCCGCAGGGTATTATATAGCAAATCAGGGAAGCGATCAGTTTAACGAAAAGGGCAATTTTATACCGTTACCTATCACTCCATCGCCAATGAATCGAGTCTTTCCAGCGCCCAAAGGGTATACTTTCGCACGCGGCTGTCCGGGTCTTCTTTAAGTTTTTCAAGGAAGTCGTAGCTTTGCGAACCTTTTAATTTTTCCAACGCTTTAACTACGCACACCCGCACTTCCTGGTCGGGGTCTTTTGCCGCCATGACAAGACCCCTGAAAGCGGGAAGGGTATCGAGGAGCGAAAGCAGGGCGGCGGCCTCCCTCCTTACCTCCACGTTTCTGTTGGATAACTGCCTCTTTGCCTCGTCAACGTATCCCGTCTCTTCAAGGATTTTTACCAGATACGGTTTGAATGAGGCGACTTCATCTTTCAGTATCTCCAGAATGGACGGCTCAGCTTTTCTTCCCTGCCTCTTAAATACGGGAATCAGTTTTTCTCTGAGTTGGGGTTCCGCGTCTTTAAAGATTTCTATTAGCTTGGTAATGTCGCGTTTTGTCGTTCTGTTTGACAGGGCTTTTACGGCGTGTTCGCGGAATTCTTCCTGAGAATCGAGAACGGAGACGAGTATCGGAATGCCTTCCGCGTTCGTCGCCTGTCCCAATCCGGTAATAACGCCTATTTTCACGACTTCGGTTTCATTGGGATCGACCGTAATATTTTTCAGTATTTCAATCGCGGCGGTATTGCCGTGCCTCGCGATAACTTCAGCCGTGGCGAGGCGCACCCTCTCGACGGGATCGTGTAACATCGACGTTTCCTGGTTAAGCAGTTTTATTTCGCCGAATTCCAAAAGCGACTTGATTGCCGCGACGCGCACGTCGGGATCGACGTCCTTAAGCGCCGAGCGGATTTCTTTCATAAAGCTGTCGTTCTTTACGACGGGAAGAATCGAAATTATTGAAGCCCTTATTTGAGCGTCGGGCGAGGCGAGAAGCGCGGTTGCCTTATCTTCAAATATTTCCCTCGGGTAGTCCAGAAGCAGAGCGGCAAATTCTTTTTTTTCTTCTTCTTTAAGAGTGGGAAGACTCTCAAGTATTCTCTGGAGACAGAATGTCAGGCGGAGAAGACTAAGTATTTTAAGCGCGGAAATGCGGACTATATGGGGGGAATTTGAACGATTACCGTTTAAAATGTGAAATACTTCGGGCAAAATAATGTCCGCTTTGAAAGTACCCAATGTTTTTACAAGTTCTTCCCGCGCGGGAAAATTTACATTTTCCAAAAAGCGGAAAAGTATGGGAGGAAATATTAACTCGTCTTTTACGGGAAGATTTGGTAAAAGCAGTTCAAGAAAAGCAAGATCGTTTTCTCTGTGTAATAATTCTTCCGCTAAATATTCATAGGACCTGATGTTTCCTCTTATAGAAATCGCTTCAAGAGTTTTTATGTATATTTCCTTATTTGAAGGTTCAATTTTTTTATTACTAAAAAAACTAAATACTTTTTTCGCGAGGAGACTGATGCTTTCATAAGGTCCGTTGGTCTGCGCGAGAAGATTTGCGACTATCAAAAGGGGAGCGCCGTCGTTTGACGGATAATCCGTTAAAAAACTGGAAACATTTACGTCGATAGCGTCTTTTAAAAGATGTACGCTGTTTTCTATGTGGCTGTGATCGTCAAGCGTACTCTTCGATAAAAACGAAGATAGCACCCCGCATTTTTCCAGAAATACCGCGGCGGGGTATCGAAGCTCCTTGTTATCGCTTTGAAGAATCGTCATGGCGAAAGATCTGTCTTCCTGGGAATCGGGATCAAGCAATTCAAGAATTCTGAACATTTCCTCCGTCTCAATTTGTTTATCTTTCAGGTTGTAGAGATCGGTAAATTCTTTTGTAATGCGTTTCCTCGCCGCTTCACGCACCTCATATACGGGATCGTGGAGTAATTTATCCCATAACATTTCCCATATTTTTTCCCTGTCACCGTTGAAATTTTCCGTCAAGGTTTTTCTGACAAGAGGATGGGAATCGAGCAGGCCCGCTTCCAGACTTCTTTGCGTAAGTTCTTCTTTATCGTGGATTAAAATTTTATAGGCGAAATAACGAGCGTGCCATTCGGGTTCCCCCGTTAACTCGCGCAGAAGAGCGCCGTTATTTTCAAGAAAACCTTTTCCAAAATCAGGCTCGAATTCTTCGCCCCTGCATGTCTCGGCCAAAAGCCGTATTACTTTTTCTTCGCCTTCGCCGTTCATCCAGTCCTTAAAGACATGGCGTAACCGCTGATGTTGTTCCGCCGCGAGATACGCTTTAAACAATGACGAGCTTGGGCAGTACAGAAGAACACGTCGCAGATCAACCGCCGTCGGCAGAGCGGACTGGGTAACTTTTTGTACCCATTTGTCGGTAAGACCCGTCTTCCTGACAACCTCAGGCCCCATTTGGCGCGAATATCTTTCCATGCGCCGCGAATAGCGTACAAGTTTTTCAGGCGGGTAGTATTTTGCGAATATACCGACGGCTTCCTCAATTTGATGCGTTTCCTGCGCCTGAACAATTCTGCGCAGACGGGATTTAAAAATGCGCGTATGTATAAACCACAATAAGAAAATCGCTAAAAGAATTAATACTACAGGAACCGCGAATAACACCTGAGTCGGAATTTCGTTTTCAGTTAAATAATTTAAAATAAATTCCATAATTTTCCATCCTTTAATTTAATCTATTTAAAACCCAGTACATTGTAAATTTGTATTGGTTTTTCCTTACCCTTAACATGGATTGAATCTCTTTTTTCAAGAGTAAATACGTCTCCGAGCCTGTCCCGTGTCGCCTGAGAAATAATAACCTCATCCGCTCCGGCGACGCCTTCAAGCCGCGCCGCAAGATTGACGGTATCGCCGATAACCGAATAATCCATACGCTGTATGCTTCCAAGATTTCCCGCGACCAGAGGACCCGTGTTAACGCCTATGCCTATACGAAGATGCGAGGCGTTGCTTTTACGGAAAAATTTTCTCTTTGTCGAACGCACAAGGCTCTGAATCGTAATCGCGCAGGAAACCGCCTTTATAGCGTCATCTTTTTCCGGCATCATGGGAACGCCCCATACCGCCATTATACAGTCCCCGATAAATTTATCGATGTAGCCTTTGTACTGCACGATGTTTTCAACCGCCTCGCTAAAATATTCATTAAGAATCTCTACGATAACTTGAGGATCGCGGCTTTCCGAGAAACTCGTGTATCCGCGAATATCTGCGAAGAATACGGTCGCTTCCCTTTTATCCCCTCCCAATTTTACGCTGTCCGGAGATTCCAGAAGCCTTGTCATTACCTCATTGGACATATAACGGGCGAACATATCCTTAATGACGCGCCTTTCCTCGCTGACAACCTGCACCGTCTGCTTTAATTCTTTCTCGCGGGTTTGATTTGTAAAAAGTAACGTCAGTCCTTCTTTTCTGCCGCGCGGAGTTCTTAACGGGGTTACATTCAGGGAGTAATCCATTTCCTTGTCATTTTTATGGTAGATTCCTTCCAGTCCCAGAATTTCATTTCCGTCTTCCAGACTTTTAAGAATTGTTTTTACGGTCTTTGACGAAAGGGAATTACGGAAGATATTTTCTAAATTGCGCCCTAAATCTTCTTGTGTTAATCCCATAGTTTCAGCCGCGGGTTCGTTAAAGTAGTAAATCTGTCCCGCCGCGTCAGTCGTGATAATCAGGTTTGTCATTGAGTTAAAAACATTTTCCTGATACCGTTCAAGCGAGTCGATCTTTTTTGAGGATTCCCTTGTTTCGTCAAAGAGCAATGAAGTCTGCATCGCTCCGGCGGCGAGTTTTGTATAGGAATCAAGAAAGTGAAAACGTCGGCGGTTAAAGAAACAAGGCGTTTGCGCTCCCACAAATAAAATGCCGATTTCGCGGGGAGGGCTTACTATCGGAAGAGCCATCCCGCTTTTCATTTCCGGGTTTATCAGTACTTCTTTTAAGAATGCCCCGCCCCGCCTGGGATTTTCCTTATTGTTAAAAATAAGCGCCTCTTTACAATCGCGAATAAAACACACAAGTTCGCTGGTGCCAGAGATTGTTTCCGGTACGGGATACCTTCCCCTTTTATAAGAAAGTTTAAAATCGCTTTTACGGTCGTCCGTATCTTTTAGAGTGTAGAAAGCGGCAAGGTCTACATGTGAAATATCCTGCGCCTGTTCTACAAAGGCGTTAACAAGGTCTTTGAATTTCCTTTCCCGCGCGAGCACGGTTCCGGCGCGAATTAAATCCTGTTCCGTCGGCAAATTGAAGATTTCCTTTTTTGCGGAAACGGAAGGAGTATTTTTTAAAATAGACTTTACGCGTTGCGCAAATTGTCTCATAAATATAAATAATACACAATTTTTTCTTTTAATGCTATAGTCTCTTGTCCATATTCTCCTTATTATATAAGATTATTCTATGGAACCGCGAATCAGGGAAAAACCGACTTCAAAATCAAAGGAAAAGTTTAAAGAACCTGAGCAATTCAGGGTGATCCTCTTAAACGACGATTATACGACCATGGATTTTGTGGTCGATGTTTTGATGATTATTTTCCATAAAAGTATTGAAGATGCTAATAAAATAATGTTGGATGTTCACAAAAAAGGTAGGGGAGTGGTCGGAGTATACACTTGGGACATTGCGGTGACCAAGACCGAGCAGGTTCATGCGGCGGCAAAGGCTAGTGAATTTCCTCTTATGTGTATTGTGGAGCCGGTTTAGTATTTTAATATATAGAAGAGAGCGATAACTTATGTTATATTTATATATAGGGGATGAAAAATGAAAGTTTCCGGTCATGTACAGGCGATTATTGACGCGGCGTATAATGAAGCAAAGGTACGAAGGCATGAGTACCTTACTCCAGAGCATATACTTTACGCCGCCCTGGCTTTTGACGAAGTTCAAGGGGTACTGTTCTCCTGCGGCGCTGATTTAGCCCAGATCAGACATGGAATGGAAAATTTCTTTGAGCAAAAAATGCCGACTACTTCCGGGGAACCTACAAAAACCGTGGGTTTTCATAATATCATCGAACGCGCTTTAATACATTGCAAATCGGCCCAAAAAGACATGATCGATGTGGCGGATATTCTTGTCTCCCTTTACGATGAAGAAAGATGTTACAGCAGTTATTATTTGCGCAAGGCGGGAATAAGGCGGCTGGAGCTTTTACAGGTACTTTCCCACAGCTACGGAAGCGACTCCTTTTTAAATTCTCAAAGGGGCGAAAAATTTGCCGGTATAGATGAAGATGCCGAATCCCAGAAAAAAGCGGGCAAAAAAACAATGCTTGAGCGTTATGCGATAGATTTAACCGCTTTGGCTAAGGAGCAAAAACTGGAGCCCGTAATCGGCAGGGAAGACGAGCTTGACCGCACCGTGCAGGTGCTTTGCAGAAGAATGAAGAATAATCCGATTCATGTCGGAGATTCAGGCGTAGGAAAGACAGCGATAACCGAAGGTCTCGCGCAGAGAATCGTAGCCGGTAATGTGCCGCCGCTTCTTAAAAACTTTAATATTTACGCCCTTGACATGGGCTCTCTTCTGGCGGGAACCAAGTACCGGGGCGATTTTGAGGAAAGGGTAAAACGCGTTGTCGAAGAACTTTTAAAAAAAGAAAAAGCGATTCTTTTTATCGACGAGATTCACACTCTTGTCGGAGCGGGAGCGGTTTCGGGTGGAGCGATGGACGCTTCCAATCTGCTAAAGCCCGCTCTTACTTCGGGCAAGCTTCGCTGTATCGGCTCCACGACACATGAGGAGTATAACAAGTTCTTTGAAAAAGACAGGGCGCTTTCAAGGCGTTTCCAAAAAATCGATATTAACGAACCTTCGGTAGAAACGGCGATTGACATACTTAAGGGGGTTAAAAGCCGTTACGAGGATTATCACCATGTCCACTACAGCGACGAGGTTGTTGAGACGGCGGTGCGTCTTTCCGCGCAATTTATCACGGAACGCCGTTTGCCCGATAAAGCCATAGATGTAATTGACGAAGCCGGCGCTTACGCGCGGATAGAAGCGTACAAACATTTACAGGAAGATTCGGGCGCGGACGACAAAACAACCGATGAAACGGCTGAAGCGTCAACGGCGGATTTATTCGCCACTGAAATGACAACGGCGGGAAAATCGACCTTTGAAAAAACGGCGGCTGATAAAACGCTCAAGCCTTCAACCGTACAGGACGCTCAAATTGAAAAGATAGAAATTACCCTTCCCGTTATTGAGACCGTTGTTTCCAAAATAGCGCGTATACCGCAAAGGTCCGTAGGCGAGAGCGAAAAGGACAAACTAAAGGATTTGGAGACAAGACTTAAACAAAGGGTTTTTGGTCAGAACGACGCGATATCTGCGGTTGTAAAAGCCGTTAAACGCTCAAGGGCGGGATTCAGGGCGGACGGCAAGCCCGTCGCGAATTTCCTCTTTGTGGGACCGACTGGAGTCGGCAAGACGGAGTTGGCGCGGCAGTTGGCGGAAATATTGGGGATTGCCATGCTCCGCTTTGACATGAGCGAGTATCAGGAAAAGTACACGATTTCGCGCCTTATCGGCTCCTCGCCCGGTTATGTCGGTTATGAAGACGGAGGTCAGTTGACGGACGCTGTTCGCAAACAGCCGCACGCCGTGGTATTACTTGATGAAATTGAAAAAGCCCACGGCGATATTTTTAATATACTCCTGCAAATTATGGATTACGCCACCCTTACCGACAATCAGGGACGCAAGGCGGACTTCCGCAATGTAATTTTGATAATGACAAGTAATGCGGGTGCGAGGGAAATCGGCAAAGGTCTTATCGGTTTTGGGGATCGTATTCAGGATGATAGCGCGATAGACGACGCTGTAGAAAAATTCTTTACTCCCGAATTCCGCAACAGGTTAGACGCGATTGTCCGTTTTGGTCATCTTTCGCGCGAAATTATGGTTTCCATTGTCCAAAAAGAGTTGGACGCTTTTACCGCCCAACTTACGGAGAAGAACGTAACCGTTACCGTTACGGAAACCTGTATAGACAAGTTGGCGGAAGAAGGCTACAGCAAAGAGTTCGGCGCGAGAAACGCGAGCAGATTAATCGAAGAAAAAATAAAAAGTTTCTTTGTGGATGAAGTCCTTTTCGGCAGCCTGAGCGAAGGCGGAAGCGCCGTTGTAGACTGGCGCGACGGCTATCGCATGGACATCGAAGAGACGCAGGCTGTAACAGCGGAAAATTAGTGCCGCGCTTCCGTCCCGGTCCCGATCCTGATTTTCCCCGGCTCGATACAACCGCATATTTTAAATTTCCCGACCCCGATAAATGTGAGGACAGTATTATTGCGGTAGGCGGCAATCTTTCGCCGGGAATGCTGCTCTCCGCTTACGAGCAGGGAATTTTCCCCTGGTACTCCCCCGGCGATCCCGTCATATGGCAGTCCCCCGACCCTCGTTGTGTGATTTTTCCCGAAAAATTGCATGTCTCCTCATCCATGCGAAAAATTTTAAATAGCAATGTTTTTAAAATAACCTACGATGAAAACTTTGAAGAAGTAATCAAAAACTGCGCGGAAAAGAAGCGTCCCAATCAAGACGGAACATGGATAACGAACGACATAATCGAAGCATATATAGAACTGCACCAATTAGGCTTTGTACACTCCGCCGAAGCATGGCAAGAAGGAAAAATTGTCGGCGGCTGTTACGGGGTACTGCTTGGCAAAGTTTTCTGCGGCGAATCGATGTTCGCCAATGTTCCAAACGCCTCAAAAGCGGCGTTTCTCTCTTTTGCCGAATTACTTTTTGCGGAAGGACTCGCTTTTATTGACTGCCAAATACCGACAAGGCATTTAATCAGCCTAGGTGGCGAAGAAATGTCACGTAACGATTTTCTTGAATTATTAAAAAAAACTCTCGCAGAGGCGCAAAGGCGCAGAGGACGCTAAGCTCCTGTCCGATAGATTTTCGTTATACAAGATATATTATCTTTAAAACAAGAATTATGAAGTTATAACGATAATATTTCGAACAACAACTTTGCGTCCTCTGCGCCTCTGCGTGAGGTATTGCCGTATTATGCCTCTCGATAAAAAGCGATATATCCCCTATACGTCGTATAAAGGTCTATCTTGCTGATAACCTCAAACGGCGAGTGCATTGACAAAACCGGAACACCGCAATCGATAACCTCTATTCCCAAATTGGCGGCATACAAAGCGATTGTCCCGCCGCCGCCCTTGTCTACTTTGCCCAATTCGCCAAACTGCCACTGAACTTTATTTCTGCTCATAATAGCCTGTACTTTAGCGCAGAATTCCGCGTTGGCGTCGCTCGCTCCGAACTTGCCGCCGGAACCTGTGTACTTTGAAAGTACGATTCCCTTTGCGATAGACGAGCCGTTTTTTTTGTCGAATACGCCAGCGTAGGTCGGGTCAAACGCCGCGTTGACATCCGCGGACAACATGGCGGAACGCGAAAAACAAAGCCGTAAGTCCGCTTGAGAGCCGCCGCAAAGGAGCGCGATGAAATTTTCAAAACTGACGGAGCGCGCGCCCGTGTTTCCAACGGAACCGATTTCCTCTTTATCTGACAGATAACAAACCAATGTTTTATTGGGAGCCGATTTTTCGCGCGCGAGATCGGTAATAGCCTGTAGGGCGGGCCATGCGCAACAGCGGTCGTCATGGCCGTAAGAGCCGATTAAACTTCTGTCAAGGCCGACATCGCTTGCCTTAAAAGCGGGAACAAATTCAATTTCAGCGCTCGCGAAATCTTTTTCCGTGATACCGTATTTTTTATTTAATAATTCAAGCAGGTAAAGTTTTATTTTTTCTTTTTCGTCTTTATCCTCATAAGGACGCGAACCCGCGAGAATATCCAAGTCTTCGCCTTCTATCACCGCCGACGCTTTTTTATCCATCTGCTCTCTTGCCAGGTGGGGCAGAAGGTCTGTAATAGTGAACACCGGATCGCCGGGTTCCTCGCCGATATTGATGGTTGTTTTTTTTCCGGTTTCGTTTACGAATACTCCGTGCATGGAAAGCGGAATGGCGGTCCACTGGTATTTTTTAATGCCGCCGTAGTAGTGGGTGTCAAAAAGCGCGAGATCGTTGTCTTCGTATAAAGGATTTGGTTTTAAATCAAGGCGGGGAGAGTCTATATGAGCGCCGAGAATATTGCATCCTTCGATTACGGGCTTCTTCCCGATTACGGCGGAGACGACGGACTTCCCCCGGATATTTTGATAAACCTTCATGCCCGCCGTAAAATTTTTATCTTTTAACGTATCTATATTTACAAAGCCGTTTTCATTGAGAAGTTCGCAAGTCATCTCGGCGCATTCGCGCTCCGTTTTTCCCCTATTTAAAAATTGCTTGTACGATGATGCAAGCGCTTCAACCTCTTTTTCAGTCTTCTTATCAATTCCTTCCCAGCCATTTTTCAGCTTGAAAAACAGTTTGTCCGATAATTTCTCTTTTTTCCCTTTTGACGCTTTTGCCATAAAGCCCTCCCGTATGTACTGATAGACAATAATTATAATAAGTTCTATACTAAATCGCAAGAGTTCGGGAAGACTCACATACGTTAAATAAACGCACGGCATAGCCGTGTGGATGAATAATGCCGCACAACGTAGCACCAATAAACGCCGTTGTCTGTAATAAAGCAAGGCAGTCTTTAGACTGCCGACAGTGCGCAGAACACAAAGGGGATCAGGATTTTTGTCCGAAGGCTTTGTGTGAACCTTGGGGATATAACAGTGGTTTTGTGGAACAAAGTAGGTTTATATTTTATATTATCGATTATGATTTTTTCTTTTTCCAAATGCTCATCTTCTCCGCTTGAATTTTCGGAAGACGACTGGTATAAGAAAACCCATGCGCCGGAAACCGCTCTTTTATACGCGAACAATGTCGCCGCCGACGGCACTTTTTTTAACCCCTGGCTGGAAAGAGAAAAAAGAAAAGGTCGATATTTCCGAAACAAAGGGCGATTTGAAGAGCCGTCAGCGGCCAAATACGGCGCCGTCCCCAATGATTTTTTCTATCTTTCAGATAACGCTTTTAACGGCATTACCAACGCGGGCCACGCTTCGATAATTATCAAAATGAACGGACAGACAATTTTTACGGACCCGTTTTTTTCAAATGCGGCGGCGATAGTGCCAAAAAAGGTCAAAATAAAATTTGATTTTTCCAAAGTCGTAAAAAGGCCGGTAGTGTTAATAAGCCACAATCATTATGATCATCTGGATAAATATTCCGTAAAACAGCTCGCGAAAAAAGACGCGGTCTTTATCGTCCCCCTTGGGTTAAAAAAATTTGTTTCAAGTTACGGCGCGAAGGAAGTACATGAGCTTGGCTGGTGGCAGAATGTTACCATTGAGGGCATTGAATACACTTTTGTGCCTGCCCAGCATTGGTCGCGTCGGTTATGGCAAAAGGGCGGCAGTACCTTATGGGGCGGCTATGTTGTTAAAGGCGCAAAAACAATTTATTTCTCAGGTGACACGGGCTATTTTATCGGGTTTAAGGAATTCGGAAATCGTTGGGATATTGATTATGCCATTATGGGCGCGGGCGCTTATGAGCCGCGTTGGTTCATGCATTACGCGCACATGAATGTAAAAGAGTTTTTAATGGCGGCGCAGGATATAAAAGCGAAGATTTCGATCCCCATGCACTTTGGCGTTATCACCCTGAGCAACGAACCTCTGCTCTATCCGTTACTCGAAATTGACAACGCGATTAAACAAAACCCGGAACTTGCGAATAGCATACTTTCGTTAAGGGTGGGTGAGTATACGAAGATGGAATGATATTTATCAAAAAAGTACTCACAAAGAACACGAAAGTACAAAGATCACAAAGGAAAAAAAGAGAATATTAAAAATAGCGGATACACAGATTTAATCGTTTTATTTTTTGTTATCGTATTTACCGATAAGGGCTTTCTCTATGGTTTCGCCAACTACTTGCTCGATATTTTTCGCTATGTAATGGGTATTTTTGAGAAATAGCAGTGTAAATTTAGGAAATTTTAAGGAGTATTCTATAAAAACCAAACAAAAAAATGTGGGGATTTTTGCGACAACAAAACTCCAAGCTAAAAGACGAAGCACTTTAGCGGCATTCGTAATTATGATCCTCGCAATTATCGACCGCCAACCCGAACCGCCACCTAGCGCCCCAACAAATTATATGGTAGGATTCTATAATGATTAAAACTATGTAAGGAGTTTTTTATGAAAAAGGTTTTTTTGGGTATTTGTTTATTGATGTTTACAAGTTTGGTAGTTTTTGCAGATGGCAATGCAGCAATCATCAGACAATTAATCGCACAATGTGAGCAGAGTCTTGATGTTAGGATAAGTATCAACCAAACATCTGATTATAGAACAATAAGACGACAGGCTGAACTGATGGCAAACATGACTCCATCTACACGTATAAGCTTATATAATAATGCTTATTACGTGAAAGAAATGAATGACAACGATAATTTGTCAAGTTCTCAAAAGATCGACAAATTTGAACAGATACTCAACGCCGCACGTCGTAATGGTTCTAGAATTTCTTATCATATAACTGGTGACGCTGTTGATATAACACCGTCAACACAACAGGTTCGAAATTGGTTTGAAAAAAATGGTGTTTCAGTATTAGACGAAACAGAATCTGGGGTTATGTGCTGGCATTTACAGCTTAAATAAAAATGTAAGCGCGACAGTGAATAACACGACCAAATTACCTCCAAAACGATACCTGTCGTCATGATGACATACACCCGTATTTCTGCTACAATAAAATATGACTATACGAGACAGATACGCCCCTTCCCCCACGGGGCTTCAACACATCGGCGGTATAAGGACGGCGCTTTTTAATTACCTCTTCGCCCGTTCAGGCGACGGAAAATTTATCCTGCGTCTTGAGGATACCGACAGAACCCGCTATGACGAAAGTTACGTGAAAAATCTTTATGACACCTTTGACTGGCTTGGAATAAAATGGGACGAGGGGCCCGATTGCGGCGGCCCGTTTAGTCCTTATATACAATCCGAACGTACCGCCCACTATAAAAAATACGCGCGGGAACTTCTTGATAAAGGGCAGGCGTACTACTGCTTTTGTTCTGCGGAAAGAATTGAAAAAGTACGACAGGAAAGGGAAGCCGCCCACTCCTCGGAGAGCGGTTACGACCGCCTCTGCCGCAAGATTGATCCTGCGGAAGCCGCAAAAAGAGCCACCGATGGCGAACCCTGTACCGTAAGATTAAAAATCCCGCTCGGCGAGATGACACGTTTTCATGATCATCTGCTTGGCGACATTGAATGGAAGAACGACGACATCAACCCCGATCCCGTTCTGCTAAAATCGGACGGCTTCCCCACTTACCACCTTGCGAATATTGTAGACGATCATTTAATGGAGGTGACCCACGTTCTTCGCGCTCAGGAGTGGCTTGCGTCAACGCCTCTGCACGTGATAATGTACCGCGCTTTCGGTTGGCAACCTCCTGAGTTTTGTCACCTTCCGATGGTAATGGGGCAGGACGGCAAAAAACTTTCCAAGCGCCACGGCGCGACAAGCATAGATGAATTCCGCAAGCAGGGGTATCTTCCCGCCGCATTGATAAACTACATCGCGCTGTTGGGCGCTTCTTATGAAGAAGGCAAAGAGATTTACACTCCCGAAGAACTTGCGCGGCGTTTCAGTCTTGAAAAACTAAATAAAGCTCCCGCTGTTTTTGATTACAAAAAACTTGAATGGTACAACGGACAGTACATCAGAATGATGGGCGATGAAGAGCTTGCCTCTCTTTGTCTGCCGTTTGCGATTGACGCGGGATTGTTCGGCGGTGCGAAGAGCGAACCGTCGGCGCGGCAGAGGGAAATTTTTACCGCCGCCATGCCGCTTGTAAAAGAGAGACTTGTCTTCCTTAGCGAAGTCCCTGAAAAAATAGCCTACTTGTTTAACGAACCGGAAGTTCCCGCGCCTGAGGAATTTATTCCTAAAAAGAGCGACCTTGCCAAGACGGTTGAGATATTGCAAATAGGCAAAGAACTCGCGCGCAAGTTAGCGCAAGCTCCAAGCGATGAAAAGGCGGAGGAGTTTATAAAAGCGGAGGCGGAAAAGAGGGAAATAAAACTTGGAGACCTTATGATGCCGTTACGCGTCGCGATTACGGGAAGCCGGGTAAGTCCGCCGCTTTTTGGGTCGCTTCGCATTTTAGGAGCGGAAAAATCCGTTGAGCGGGTGCAGAGGGCGTTGGATAAATTAAGCAGGGCTTAACTATCGGAGCGCAGGCAGGTTTGCAATTCTTCAAAGACTGAACCAAGATCGTCAAAATGGAGTAACGCCCTGCCGTCCAGCGGAGTGGGCATATTGTTTACAATGACAATTTTGCCTCCGCCCCGTAAAGTGTATTGGGGCATACCGGCGGCAGGGAATACAGTCAGGCTTGTTCCCAACACAAGCATTAAATCCGCTTTTTGAGATTCCGTCACCGCCTGTTTTAACGCATCCGCGGGAAGTTGTTCGCCAAAAAAAGTGATCGCAGGTTTTAATACCCTGCCGCATTTAGGACATTTGGGCATTTCTCCTTTACGGACAACTGCCGCTACTTCTTCAAAACTTACCCTAACGCCCGCGCATCGCAGACAGTAGTGCATTGAAGGAGAGCCGTGAATTTCAATCACGTTTTTACTCCCGCCCTTTTGATGTAAAAGATCGATATTTTGCGTAATCAACGCTTTCAGGTAACCGCGCTGTTCAAGTTCTCCCAGCACGATATGGACAATGGACGCTTCTTTTTCATCAATATTGTAAATAAAGGAACCCGCCTTGCCGTAATAAAGCGAGGGGTCTTTTTCAAAATAGCTGATGTCAAATATTTTTTCCGCGTCCATTTCGTTGTAAAGACCGTTCTTACCGCGAAAATCGCGAATGCCGGAAAGCGTGCTTACACCCGCGCCGGTCAGGGCGACAAGATGTTTGGCTTCTTTTATCAGCGTATATAATTCATTAATATTTTCCATATTAATAAATTATATGCCATTACAACGGTATATGCTACTAGAATTTAAAGCCAATTTCCAGTAAAAACGCGTTATTCATGGTAAATGATTTTCTAAAAATAAATTCACTTTGATATGCGGCAACAACGCTAAACCATTTATTAAAATTGTACTCAAATCCTAAATGGGTATACAGTCCAAACGGATTTTCTCCCCATTGTATGGTATTTATATATCCGACCGTTCCTATTCCCATACTAAAGTATTTAAAAAGAATCTGTTCGATAAATATTCCGGTACATAAATAGGAATATTCCTCATCCGCTTTAATATTTAAATGATCGATTTTAATTCCATATCTTTGGAATTCATTTGCCATAAGCAATATTTTTAACCCGTAAGTATATGACAATCCTTCCATGTCATCCGCTTTGCAATAGCCGACAGAACTGCCGGGGCGTATCAATACCGTCTGCCCGTATATGTTGGCGGCGAATAAAAAGAGCGCTAAAACCAAAACAACGCTTACCTTTTTCATTTTTTCCTCCTTGTTACGATAATGCGTTTTTGGGACATTCAATTACGCACTTCATACATTGGATACATTCAGTCCCGTTTTTACGGCTAAATTTGTTATCAAGCATATCAACGCCCATAGGGCATATTTTTTTACATTTATCGCAGGAAATACATTTTTCCTGTTTTACCTTTCTTCGCGAGAGAGCAAAATAACTTGCGGGTTTTAAAAATACGGTAATAGGACAAAAATATTTACAAAAAGCCCTGTTATCCTTGAATAAATACGCGAATAAGATTCCGACGGCGTAATAAATAACATTTCCGACAATTAAACTGATATACATAATATTATTGATATTTTCTTTATAACGAAAAAATATTATTAAAAAATATGTTAATGAAAACGCGAAAATTACAAAACGTAACAACCTCAATTTTTTAACCGGTTGTTTTTGCGGTACATTATACGGAAGCAAATCTAGTATCATCGTCGTCCAGCACGCGTAACCGCACCAGCCTCTGCCGAAGATAAAAGGGCCCGCTATTTTCGCGACCAAATAATGTATTGCCGCCGCCTCAAATACCCCTATTGCCATGTAATAAAAAAAACCTTCTATTTGCATGTTTTCACGGCATATTATTCCCAAATATACCAACATATATATACCGATAAAAAACTGTATAAATATTCTGGCGTTTTTATATTTTGCGATTAACAGCCCGATTCCAAGTGAAACAAAAAACCCGATATAGGTAAAATTAAAAAAATAAAATATCTTGTCAAGAACAAGCCATAAAGTTATGGCTATTGATTCAAAAATTAAAAACATAATTATCGGCAATAAATATTTTTTTATTTTTGTGAACATGAAATAGTTCCTATATTCCCCGTATATATATTAAAAGAGTTTAACTTTTCCCATGTTGACGATTAGTTTTGTCGAATTGTCGTTTATCCGCGTTTTCATTTTGTTAAAACCGCCCGGCGCTCCCTTAAGGTTGTAATTGGTTTTACCGACCGGCTCTGACGGTATTCCAAAAGTACCTGTATTGAGTTCCCCGTCGCCGTTTTTATCCTGGAAAACGGAAACAACATATTCACCGTCAGGTAAATCCAAGAAATGCGTTAGGGTGGTTTTATTCGGCTGTAAAATAAAATTAGTAAAAGCCTTTTCGTCTTTATAATCATTTTCATTTGAGTATACGGCGACATATACCAAACCGCCGTTAACAATTACTCCGTTAATCTCTATGGTTGTATGAATATTTTCCGCGAATAAACATACGGCGACAAAAAACAAAACGCACAATAAAAGTAATTTTCTAAACATGTTATTCTCCATGCTGAAATTATAGAAATTTGCTTTATAAAAGAAACGGAAAGTTAGGTAAGATGCGTAAATTTGACGTTAAGACGCGTTATCGGTCTAGTTTTCCCGGTGTTTTTTCAGTAATTTGTTCAACTCTTCCGCGTCTTTTCTGATCTTCGTAACGGTGAATATCAAGGCAAATATGTAAATTACGACCGCCATCACGATAAGAAGCCACACCGGTATCGCGGAATACCAATCAAATATGAGTCCGAATACGATAAGAATAGCGATTATATAACTGATATCGACCAGATATTCCAGTATTAAACTACGGATTTCAAATTTTTCGCGCAGAAAAAGACCCAGAATAATAACGATATTCGCGGCGAAAATTTCAAAAATAGTAGGAACAAAACTGATTTCTACATTAAGCAACAGCGAAAATACCGTCAGTATAACCAATGCGGTTCCCGTAACAAACATTATATCGTTAATAATTTTTTTTATTACATTCATTTATTCATCTCCTGTAGTATCTGTTTTATACCGGAAATATATTTTCTGGTAATACATAAGTAAACCCCGTTAGATAATACCGCTTCCAGACGATTATTGTCTAACGGCCTGAATTTGTCCAGCTTGTTAATATTTAAAATACAATATTTACTAATTTGTATAAAACCGTTATCCCTTAATTTTTCATATATCTGATACAGTCGGCTTTTAAAAAGATATTTTTCTTTTTCGCAACAGACGATGGTTTTACCGTCTATGCTTTCAATGTAAAAAATATCAGAAACATTTACCAGCTTTACAATGTCATCTGAATAACACTTTATTTGCGTGTCAACCGATTTTAAAAATGAGACGATACGTTCTATAATCTTACTCTTTACCGGGTATTTAATTGATATTTCAATGTCTTTTTGCAAATCATTTTGTTCAAGATTTATAAGCATAATTCATTTTACAGCTATTTTTATGTTTTGTAAAATAAAAATCGATGTTGACGGAAAGCTCATTATTTTATTTAGCGTTAATAACGGCCTCTTTCATTTCCTTCACATAGCTGTAAATGTGCGGCGCGGCCTCTGTCCCGTACCGCGCGGACAATTTTACAAGCGCGCTTCCGACAATTACTCCGTCTGCGATACGCGCCATTTGCGCCGCCTGTTGCGGGGTGTGAATGCCAAAACCGATTGCGATAGGTATTGATGTCACCGATTTAATTGCCGCGGTAATGGGGGCAAGGTCCGTGGTTATCTCCCTGCGTACGCCTGTTACGCCCATTGAGGAAACAAGGTAAATAAAACCGGAAGCTGACTTCGCTATTTCCTTTATTCGCGCTTGTGATGTCGGAGCGATAAGAGAGACAAGATCGATGCCGTGCCTGCTTGCCGCTTCCTTAACGGGCGGCTGTTCCTCAAACGGCAGATCGGGGACGATGATGCCGTCTAACCCGACATCACTGCAACGTTTAAAAAAAGCGTCGTAGCCCGCCTGACCATTAGCCCCGCTAGAGGTCAGGCCGTAATGGAAGACGGGGTTAACGTATGTCATGAAAAGAAGAGGGACGTTTGTCTCTTTTCGCAAATCGGCGACAAGGGTAAATAATTTTTCCACGGTCGTTCCGGCGGCAAGGGCGCGGTTGTTCGCTTCCTGAATTACAGGCCCTTCCGCGATTGGATCGGAAAAGGGAATGCCTATTTCTACTATGTCCGCGCCGGCCTTTACCATCCGCATGATAAACTCTTTTGATTTTTCAACATTCGGGTCTCCGCCCGTAACAAAGCCGATAAACGCCTTGCCGTTCTTAAAAGCGTTTTGTATATTACTCATTTAGTTAACTCCTTATGAAGGTCTGACGCAGTCAGACCGGTTAAATCGAAATCACTGATAATTTTAATTGTCAGTGATAGCTCTCCCTCTGTAGCGGGCAATTGCCGCCACATCCTTGTCGCCGCGGCCTGAAAGACAGATAATCATGCTTTCATCGGCGGAAAAGTTACGCGCTATTTTTTGGGCGTGGGCGACCGCGTGGGCGCTTTCTATAGCGCAGATAATTCCCTCCGTACGGGAAAGATATTCAAAGGCGCTGACGGCTTCTTCGTCTGTGACCGGCGCGTACTGCGCGCGTTTTGTGTCATGGAGCCATGCGTGTTCAGGCCCGATACCGGGATAATCCAATCCCGCCGATATTGAGTACACGGGAGCGATTTGCCCTTCTTCGTTCTGGCAGAAATAAGATTTCATCCCGTGAAAAATACCCACTTGCCCCTTCGCGATTGAAGCCGCGTGTTTTTCGGTATTGATACCGGAACCCGCCGCCTCACAGCCGATAAGCGACACCGCCGAATCATTTATAAAATTGTAAAAAATACCCATGGCGTTACTGCCGCCTCCGACACAGGCGAGCACGACTGCGGGAAGTTTCCCCTCCGCGGCAAGTATCTGCTCCCTTGCCTCCCTGCTGATTACCGCTTGAAAATCGCGCACAATTACGGGAAAGGGATGCGGTCCCATCACCGAGCCTAGCACATAATGCGTGTCATGGACTCTGCTTACCCATTCGCGCATCGTTTCATTTACCGCATCCTTGAGCGTCATCGTTCCCGATGTTACAGGATGAACTTTTGCGCCTAACAATTCCATGCGGTAGACATTAAGCGCCTGACGCTCGGTGTCTTCCTTTCCCATGAAGATTTCGCACTCCATTCCCAAAAGAGCCGCAGCGGTCGCAGCCGCTACGCCGTGTTGGCCCGCTCCCGTTTCGGCGATAATTCTTGTCTTGCCCATTTTTTTCGCGAGTAACGTCTGCCCAAGCACATTGTTAATCTTGTGGGAGCCTGTGTGGTTTAAATCCTCGCGCTTCAGGTAGATTTTCGCTCCGCCAAGATCGCGGGTCATTTTTTCCGCGTAATAAAGGAGGGAAGGCCGTCCCGCATAATTTTTTAATAAAGCGTCCAACTCCGCTTTGAACGCGGGATCATCCTTGTAATGGTTATAGGCCTGTTCAAGATTGATGATCTCATTCATCAATGTCTCGGGAATATACTGTCCGCCGTAATCGCCGAATCTGCCTGAGAATTTCTTTTCATCTTTCATAAAGGTTATCCTTGTCTAAAAGTCTTTGTTAATTCTAATATTTTTTTTCGATCTTTTATATAGTCTGTTTCTACCCCGCTTGAGACATCAACGGCAAATGGTTTAAGCGCCATCGCCTGTTTAATATTTTCTATGTTGATGCCGCCCGCCAAAAACCAGGGTTTTGGGAATTTAACCGAACCTATTTTTTTCCAATCAAATGTTTTGCCGGAACCCGCGCCTGAGTCAATTAAGAAATAATCCGCAAAATTTGACATATCCTTTAACCGCGAATTAAGCGACTTACCGCCGAAGATAACGGTTTTTATCACCTTAATCGGCGGAATAACGGTCTGCCTGATATTTATTTTGCTTGATTTTTTTAACTGTGTAATATAACTTTCATCTTCATCGCCGTGAAGTTGCGCGATGGAAATAATGTTGTTATGGTACAATTCCGTAATAAAAGCGATAGGCGCGTTTACAAACACGCCGACGGGGATAATCCCGTCCGCGAGACGGAAGCGCAGATATTGCGCGAGAGGAGCGGAGACCTGTCTTGGGCTTTGGGCGAATACAAAACCGGCATAATCCGCGCGCGATTCATTTATATATTCAATGTCTTCATCGCGGGACAATCCGCATATTTTAATATGCATTATTATAATGTAGCATATTTGCGTTAAAATTGATAGAAGCGATTTATGCCATATTATTTTTGCGGGTATTTAGCCTTAAAAAAATCCAGATTTTGAGGAAACCAAGCGGGATCAAGGGCAAGTCCGTTATAAAGTTCAAAATCATCCGACATTCCGCTTCCATTTTGCTCTTCATTATCAATGGTAAGATCGTACCAAATAGACAACTTGGAATTAACGTTTCCCTTTTTATATTCATTGATTATGTTTTTCATATCATTATCCGTAAGATATTTTTCAATAAAAATATAATAATAGTTCATCATATAATCAGGTTTATCTTTCACGGTTAACGGTTCGGTCATTTTTAAAACCGATACTCTGCCGTTTTCTTCAAGATAGATTAGGTTAAAATCTTCAACCGAATTTCCATTTTCATCCGCCGTTTCATTTAAGTATATTGAAATATTAATTTCATCTCTTTCTAATAAAATAGCATAATCGCCGATTAATATATTACCGTTATCAAATTCAAATCTGGAAATTTGATAATCACCGGCATATTGAACAGGTATACAAAAATAATAGCCTTTTTCATTATTTAAAAGGAATATAGATAACGTATCTTTCAATGAAAAATTATATTGGGAAAAATCATTTTGGCTTGTTTTTACGCAATTTGATAAAGTAACTAGCGTAAATAAACCAATAATACATATATAAATATTAATTTTAGTTTTTATATTATTATTAAGCATCTTTTCCCAATTTTTTTAAAAATGCCTTTTTATCCGCCGCCCTCATTAAACTCTCGCCGATTAAAACGGCGTCCACGCCAATATCTTTTAGTTTTATAATATCATCGGTCGATTTTATTCCGCTCTCCGCGACAGTCAGTATCCCCGAAGGAAGTTGATTTTTTAAACGCGATGTCAGTCCCGTATCAACAATAAACGTGGTAAGGTCGCGGTTGTTAATACCGATGATACGCGCCCCCGCCGTAAGCGCTTCCCGCGCCTCGTCTTCGTTGTGGATTTCCACAAGGCAATCCAAAGCAAGCTCTTTTGCGGCGGCAATAAAATCTTTTAATGTTTGTTGTTCCAGCAGGGCGCAGATTAAAAGTATCGCTTTTGCTCCTAATAATTTTGATTCGTATATTTGGTATTTGTCAATAATAAAATCTTTTCTGAGCGTCGGAATTTTAACGGCTACGGAAATTTCGCGTAAATAATTATTACTTCCCAAAAAAAACTCAGGCTCCGTTAAAACGGAAATTGCCGAGGCTCCGCCTTCTTCGTACTCCTTCGCTATTTCCAGCCAGGGAAAATTTACCGCTATTACGCCCTTTGAAGGCGACGCTTTTTTTACCTCGCAGATGAATGAAAGCCCCCCGGCGGCAATAGCGCTCTCAAAGGGCAGGTGCTCTTTATCAATATATTCCATTTCAGCTAACTTAAAAGCCTGTTCCCGCGCCTGTTCAAGAGAGAGAGCTTCCTTTGCTTTTTCTACGCGGACAAGCGTACTTGAAGCGATTTTGCCTAAAATAGCGGGAGGATTTTTCAAGAGGGGAAGACTCCTAAACCGTTTTCTTCTGCGACATAGAAATAAATGTTTTAAGTTGTTCGCTTGCCTTACCTGAGTCGATTACCTCTTCCGCGATGGCGACGGCTTCTTTTATGTCTATTTCAGGTTTGGCGATATGAATCGCTGCGGCGGAATTAAGAAGTACCGCATTTCTTCTAGGTCCTTTTTCACCCGCCAAAATACCTCTTGTTATCTGAGCGTTTTCCGCGGGCGTTCCGCCTAACAGGTCTTCTTTCTTACAGCGTTCAAATCTAAATTGTTCGGGTTTAATTTCATAGCTTTTAATAAATCCGTCGCGTAATTCGCAGACCGTAGTGGGGGCGCTGAGGGAAATTTCATCTAACCCGTCCTGACCGTAAACAACCATGCCCCTTTTTACTCCAAGGTTACATAAAACTTTCGCCATCGGTTCAACCAGTTCAAGCTCATACACGCCTAATAACTCCATGTTCGCGCCCGCCGGATTTACCAAAGGGCCTAGCATATTAAAAATCGTGCGAATGCCGAGTTCGCGCCTGACGGGAGCTACATATTTCATTGAAATATGGTAGTTCTGCGCGAAGAGAAAACAAAGATTGATGGTTTTTAAAAGATTCAAACTTTGCTCCGGCGGGATTGTTATATCAACGCCGAGGGCTTCAAGAACATCCGCCGATCCCGTTCTGCTTGTTGCCGCGCGATTGCCGTGTTTTGCGACAGGAAACCCCGCAGCGGAAATAACCAGCGCGGAAGTAGTCGATATATTAAAAGAATTGGAATGATCCCCGCCCGTACCGACAATTTCCAGTACGTTCATGTCATGCAAAATCCTGACACAGTGCTTACGCATTCCCGCGGCTGACGCTGTAATTTCATCAATAGTCTCGCCTTTCACGGACATTGCCGCAAGGTAAGCCGCCATCTGTATTTCACTGGCTTTCCCTTCCATAATCTCATTCATAACGGTTTCGGCGCATTCATAAGAGAGATCCTCCCTGTTGGCCGCCTTTATAATCGCTTCTTTTATCATATTTATTCTATACCGCAAATTTAAAAAAGTTACAAGATATAAACTTAATAAATCCCTACATCTGTTTCCGCTTACTTGTATTTTACTTTTTAGATTGATAAAGTTTTAGTATATGACGACGCAGTTATCCCCCTACCGCTTGAATAAGGCGCGAGACGTATACAATTTATTCAATGTTTTTAACGCTGTTTCATGGAATCTGTTGGTAGGAATTATTATAACTTTATTCGCCCTCAGGCTGGACGCTTCCTCAACCTATATCGGGCTTATGAGCGCCGCTTTTTACATCGCGTTATTTCTGCTTCCGCTTGGTAAATTACTCGCTAAGAGGTTCTCGATAATCGGGATTTTTAGTTTTACATGGATAGCCCGATCAGTCTGTATGATACTCGCCGTAGTTGCTCCGTTTGTCGATTACGCCGGTCACAGAAATATCGCCCTTCTTTTAGTTATAATCGGGGTGTTTCTGTTTCATCTTTTCCGCGGCGTCGGAATGATCGGAAATAATCCTGTTTTAAGTTTATTGGCAAGCGGTCCGGATCGCGGCAGTTATATGACGCAGGTTCAAATCATCAATAGCGCGATTGGAATGTTCGGAAGTTTCCTGATAGCGATGGTGCTCGGTATGGAGCCGCCGATTTTCGTGTTTTCTATTTTATTGATTATCGGAGTAATCACGGGAGTAGTAAGCGGGTATGTTATCAGGAAAGTGCCTGAGCCTCCCATTCAGCAAGAAACAGATAACGGATTAAAATCGTCGTTTAAAACAGAAAAACAAAAAACGAAGCTTGCCGATATTTTTAAGGACGCTTTTTCCAATGATCATCTACGGTTTTTTTTAATAATTTTCTTTCTTGTCATTCTTGTATCGGGTGTTTCGAGAACGTTTGTTATTGTTTACGCGCGCGAAGTGTTTGGGCATAATGACGGCTTAATTTCCCTCTACACCGTCTTCGGCGGGCTTGGCTATCTTATGATAGGCTTAATTGTTAAATTTTTGGTAGATCGAGTAGGCGCGAAACCGCTTTTCATTGTTTGCGTGATTCTGGGACTTATAAGTTTAATCCCCGTTGTTTTTATTCCGCTAACGGCGATTGATAATGTCGCCGGCTCCATTCTTTTTTTAGTGTTTTTATTTTTTATGTTGAACTTCGGCTTTCTTGGTTCCGAAGGAATCGCGCAGACTTATTTTTTTGGATTGGTTCCGTCCGAAAAAACGCTTGACATGGGAATCCTATATTTTTTTATTTTAGGCATCGCTGGCGCGAGCGGCTCGTTTCTAGCCGGGCTTTTCCTTGACTTCTTTCGTTTTATCGGGTTTTCTCATTTTTTAGCGTTCAAAATTCTTTTTATTATATTGATAGGTTTAACCGTACTTGCCCTCTCCATGCAGAAAAAAATGAAACCTTTAGATTCTCTTTCGCTGTCGAACGCTCTGGAGGTTATTTTTTCCGTCAGGGACCTTCGCGCTATTAGTTTGTTAGGCAAACTAAATAAAGCTGAAGATTCATCACAAGAGAAGATACTTCTTGGCGAATTACACAATACCCCTTCCCATCTGGCGATTGACGGGATATTGGAACGCGCGTGTTCGCCGAAAATGGCTACGCGTACGGAAGCGATAAGGGCGCTTGAAATGCTTCAGAAACTGAGTAAAAAAGCGGAAAAAGCGCTAGTTGACGACGCCGTGAATAATCCTTACACTACCGCATATATTTCCGCGCGTATTTTAGGAAAGCAGAATTGTACCGACGCTATTCCCATGTTACGTGAGATTACCAAATCAAAGGATTATATGCTCGCGGGAGAAGCGGTAATAGCCCTTGCGAAAATGAAAGATGAAGCCTTCCGTCCGGAAATAGAGAAATTAATTTTAAGTTCCGATAACCCGAGGCTTAAAATCATGGGCGCGGAAGCGTTGGGTTTGTATCACAACGTTGAATCTGTTCATGTGTTATTGGGTTTATTACGCGAAAAAAATCCGCCGCCGTATTTAAGAGACGAGATAATACTCGCGATTGCCGCGATAATCGACACGCAGAAAAAGTTTTACAAAATTTTAGCCAAGTTTACAACTGATAATTCGCTTGCCGCGACTCTGGCGGCGGACGAAGCGGAAGAGGCTCTTGAATTTGTCAATACCGCTCTTGGTAAAAAGAAAGTATCAGACGATAAAATATCCGTAGTAAAATCCTTCGCTGAGAATTATCAGAATGCCGTAAACAAATACGTAAAGGAAAATGACGGCGCGTCATTATCGCGCCTGATTTTAGAATTGCCCGATGAATATTTAAAAGCGGGAGTCGTTATAAAGTCTGTTTTTTCAGAGGCGGTTATTGATAATGATTTAAACGGCTATGACAGCCTTCGCTTATTAATAGTTCATTGGTCCGCGCAGGAATTGCGTATTTGGGCGGTAATGTTGAAGTAGGAAACAGCTTCATAATTTTTATTTTATTTCACGCAAATTTACTTTTTCTGTAGTTTCGTTATGCGAAGCGTAGGCATACTTAATTATTTTCAATCTTATCATGTATATTTTTCATCTTTAAATCAAGATTAGCGCATATTTCCGCACATTCACTTAATTCATCCGATAATTCATCTATAATTTTTAGGTTTATATTTTTTTTATAACGAAGTCTATGTTCAAGATTTGCCCAAAACTCCATCGCTATTGTTCTTAACTGAATTTCTACTTTTACTTGGCGTTTTTCATTTTGTAGATATATTGGGATTTCTATTATTAGATGAAGACTCCTGTATCCATTTTTTTTGGGATTTGCTATGTAATCCTTTTTTTCAAAAAGTTTAATATCGTCTTGACGAATAAGACAATCCGCCAACATATATATATCGTCAATAAACGGACATATAATGCGAATTCCGGCAATATCGTAAATATTTTTTTCAATAGAATTTATATTTAATGGAAGTTGTAATTTACGTAGTTTTCTTCGTATACTATCAAGATTTTTTAACCTTGTTTTTATACTATCAATTGGATTACGCTCATGCAAAAATGTAAAATCTTCATTAAGAACCTTAAATTTTGCCTCAATTTCCATAAGAGCACATCGGTAGTAAGAAATAAATTTTTGCGCCGGTTCAATTTTTTTCTTAAATTTTCCGAAGAATTTTTCTTCCAGTTCTTCAAATCGCTTTTTTAAAAAATCCATAATCCTAATTATTATACCCTTTTTCCGCAATAAATATTTCTTTCTCAATAAAAACCATCAAAATCAATAATATTTATTATATTTTTCATTATAACACTTTTATTTATAATATTATATTTAGAATAATTTCTAAAGTTCCAGCGTGAAGACTTTGCTTCTACGGGTCTGATCGTAAATTTTGCGTTTTTTCTCAGGTAGATTGTTTACGGACGATTCTTTAAACCCCAGCGATTCAAACCAGTCCTGTGACTGAGTTGTAAGTACAAAAACGCGCCGCAGTCCGCTTTTTTTGGCTTTTTCTATGAGGAAGCCTACGATTTTTCTGCCAAGTCCAAGATCGGAATAATTCGGGTCGGTCGCTACGGCGGCAATTTCTCCTTGAGACTCGCCCCAGTCGTGAAGCGCTCCGCAGGCGCGGATCGAGCCGTCAATCTCCAAAACGGAATAATCGGTCTTTTTTTCCTGTATTTGCTCGGGGTTTCGCCTGATAAGGATGCCCTTTTGCATAAAAGGTTCCATTAAACGTAAAATATCAGGCAGATCTTTTGAATGTAACGGGCGGATAGAGTCGTATTCATCGGTATAAATCATCGTTCCAACGCCGAGATTTGAGTAAATCTCCTTTAAAACCGCTCCTTCTTCCCTTCCGTCGATAATATGCACCCTGTGAACGCCCGCCTGACTGGCTTTTAATGCCAGTTTAAGCTCCCGCATGAAGGTTGAGCCCGTATTTATCAGATCTTCTGTTTCTTTTGGGGTAAGCCTTGTAATGTTCAGCCCGTCGGTAGCCGTAATAATGAACAATTTAATCGCGCCCAGCGCTTTTGAAACAGCAAGGGCGATTTCGTCGCTTGGCAGGTTGTAAGGCTTTCCTGAGGGACTCCAGCCGATACAGGGGAGGATTGGAACCATACCCAATTCCAATACCCTTGTAAGCGAATCCGTGTAGATTTTATCGACCGTGCCGGTATACTCCGCGTCTATACCGTTAATTACGCCCAGCCCCCTTGCCCTTACAAAGTTGCCGATTACGGCGTCTACCCTACTGCCGGACAGGGATGTCATAAATCGGCTCGCCACATGAAACGCGGCCATTTCCACATAAGAGATTCCTTCCGAGGTGGTAACCCGGACGGGACTGTCCTGAGTCGAAGCGTAGGATGAATCGATATCATGCTGTTTGAACACCGCGTCGATGTTTTCCCTGACCCCGGGAACAATGACTACCTTAAAGCCTGTTTTTGCCAGTAATGCCAGATCTTTCACAAGACCCGGAAAACCGGGGTCCTCCGTTACGGGGTAATCAATTTTAAAAACCATGGTAGAGCCTTCAAACCTGTTTTGATAGTGAAAGACTTCGCGTATCAGATCTACCTGGGATCCGGAAATATCATCCATGATGGTATTTTAATATGAATTAAAATATCTTTCTATAGTTTTATTTTGATTTTTAACACTAAAGCTATTTTTTTGGATTCCGATATTAAAAATGAAGTGGGAAAAGTCTCTAAAGATTTTGGTTCAAGGTCTTTAAAGGCATTCCTTTCCTGATTGAATAATGTGTCCGTCGGACCTCCTTTATTTGTCAGGGTAACCTCACCCTTCCGGGAACGGTGGGTCGAGGGTTCTAGTTTTCCGGGAAGTGATTCCCTCAGGAAAACGCAAATGGCACATGAATATTCGCATTTGGCGAGTATTCGCAAACTTGAAATGAGTTTTTCCAATGGTGAAACTCGAAGTAAAACCGCAAAGCGGTTTTACATACGGCATGGAAGCCGCGGCGCATAACCGTCGATGACGGAGCGCCGGAAAAGCCAAAGGAGTGAGTATATGATAATCAATCACAACTTAAGTGCAATGTTAGCCGACAGGTCCCTCAAAGTTACCCAGGTGTTCCTGGATAAGAATATGGAAAAATTGTCGAGCGGACTTCGCATCAATCGCGCCGGTGATGACGCTTCTGGACTTGCAGTCTCAGAAAAAATGCGGTCTCAAATCCGCGGTTTGAATCAGGCGTCAACTAACGCCCAGAATGGTATTTCATTCATTCAAACAACGGAAGGTTATCTGCAAGAATCCCAGGACATTCTCCAGCGTCTGCGTGAGCTGGCAGTACAGGCTGCGAACGGTATTTATACCGATGAAGACAGAATGTACATCCAGGTTGAAGTTTCAGCCCTTGTTGACGAAGTTGACAGAATCGCGTCACACGCGCAGTTCAACGGGATGAACGTATTAACGGGACGTTTCGGCAGGCCTATCGGCGAAAACGTGGTTACAGCGTCTATGTGGCTTCATATTGGAGCTAACATGGATCAACGCGAACAGGTATATATCGGCACAATGACAACGAAGGGTCTTGGTATCCGTAACGTTGGTGACGATTCTTTTATTTCACTGTCCAGCCCGGACAGTGCCAATCGTGCCATTGGAACTCTCGATCACGCGCTACAGATCATAAGCAAACAAAGGGCTGATCTTGGCGCCTATCAGAACCGCCTTGAGCACGCAGTACGCGGCTTGGACATTGGAGCTGAAAATATACAAGCTTCCGAGTCTCGTATACGTGACACAAACATGGCGAATGAGACGGTAACTTATACTAAGAACATGATTCTTACACAGTCAGGCACCGCCATGCTGGCGCAAGCGAATCAAAGAGGTCAATCGGTTCTTTCTCTGCTGCAATAAGCAAAACCTCCAACCGCTAAAATTAATTTTAGCGGTTGGACGACGTCTCTCGGAAAGGCGCCTGACCACTTAAATGTGGTCAGGCTTCTTTTTTTTAGTTATATTGATAATTTTTAAATAATGAAGAAATGTAACATTTATTTAATATTTCACATTTAAGTGGTCAGGCTTCTTTTTTTTTAGTTATATTGATAATTTTTAAATAATGAAGAAATGTAACATTTATTTAGTATTCCACATTTAAGTGGTCAGGCTTCTTTTTTTTTAATTATTATGTTACAATTTAAAAACAGGAGGTACTATGAAAAGATTATTATTTGTTGTTATATTGACAGCTTTGGTTTTAGCAAGCGCGGCGGCGCAGCAGACGGCAATCGAGTTATCTTTTACGTTTACGCGTCAGGGCGGAGCCGCGAGCAATCAGTTTGCGGCGTGGATTGAAGATACCGAAGGTAAGTATATAAAGACGCTTTATGTTACAAAATGGACGGCTAACGGCGGCTACAGCAAAAGGCCCGCTACAATCCCCATGTGGGTAAAAAAATCGGATCCTTCTAAAATGACAAAAGCCCAAGTTGACGCTGTAAGCGGCGCGACACCGCAGACGGGGACGCTAACCTGCACATGGGACGGTACCGACATCAAGGGCGCGGCTCTTCCCAACGGCAATTATGTGCTGGTTCTTGAAGGGACATTGCGCTGGGAAAATCAGGTTTACTACCGAGTGCCTATCACCCTTGGTAAAGGGGCTATGACACCGAAAATTGATGTCGAGTATACGGGAGACATAACGGCGGAAAAATCCATGATTAAGGATGTGAAGGTTAGAGTGTTGCGGTAGGAGGAATTGCCGCGTCGGTGACACTATAATTACCTATAAATATTTATCGCCGTTTTTCATTTCATTCCAAATAGTCAAGCGTTTGATTATTCAGCGTAGATTTTATTTCTTTCCACATCGGCATATACTTGCTAATAAACGATTTGAATCGTTCGTTGTGGCGTTTTTCCAAGATGTGGATAAGTTCATGTAGAATAATGTATTCAAGGCATTCAGGAGGTTTTTTGGCAAGTTGCAGATTCAGCCAAATCTTTCTTGCTTTAGGTTTACAAGTTCCCCAACGGGTAGTCATATATTTTATTTGCCAACTATTGCATTTTAACCCCGTAATTTTTTCCCATTTTGGAAGAAGCCGCTCTATTTCCTCTTTCAACTGTTTGCGATACCACTCCCTAATATACTTCTCACGTTGCGCGGTAGTGCTATTTTCTCTGACAGTGAGGATTGCCTTATCGCCTGATAACTTAAGTGAATTTCTGCCCCTGTACTCGACTTGTAAATAATACTGTTTCCCCCACACATACAGCGTTTCACCGGAAACATACTCACGTTTAGAATGGCGAAGTTGGGTATTAAACTTTTTGATCTGTTTTTTTATCCAACTAATTTTTGTATGCACAAACAACTCAATCGCATCATCGCTCATGGAGAGCGGGGCGGAGACAGTTACATCTCCATTTGGCGGCTTGACGTAGAGGCGCATATTTTTAACGTCTTTTTTGCTTACATCAACAGGTATTCCCGAAACAATAAGTAACATTATATGTTATCCTAAATATATTATATCTATATAGTATAAAGTTTTACAAGAGATTTTAGAATATGGTGAATTAATGCGGCTTACTAAAAGTGACTTCTGTATATAGCCGCATTTTATGCTGAGAAAAAAAGCGGCAACCCAATTGATTTCCATGTTCCAACGACATCAGATGTTATTCGAGCTTATGGAGGAGCAGATGAATCTGTTATGTCTCAGGGATTATATGATTTTGCGGAATATATCTCCAAGGAAAGTCATTTTTTCCGATGGCGGGTTTGATTGTGTATTGGGGAGTCCTTCATGGGAACGGATTAAACTTCGAGAAGAAGAATTTTTAGCTCCACGAAATAGTGAAATTGTCGATGCGGTAAATAAATCTGTTCGGGAACAGATGATAAAAGCCTTGAAACAAGGAAACGAATACGATAAAAAATTTCACGAAGATTTTATCAAGGCTCGCAGAGACGCCGAAGCCGCCAGCGTTTATGCCCATCTTAAACAAGATGAAAACGGTCGTTTTCCTATAACAGGAATCGGTGATGTGAATACCTACACTCTTTTTGTGGAAACCATACTTCAGATTAAACACGAGAAAGGCAGAGCAGGTTTTATTGTCCCCACAGGCATAGCCACCGATGATTCCACGAAATATTATTTCGTGGAAATTTCAGCCGGTAATCTTGTCTCTTTATATGATTTTGAAAACAAGGAAGTTATTTTCCCTTCGGTGCATAGAATGTTTAAATTTTCTTTGGTAAGTTTAGGTAAAAGCGAATTTGCGGATATTTGTTTCTTTTTGATTAATACGGACCAACTTGCCGATATACGGCGGCATTTCCGGCTTGCCCGAGATGAATTCATACTGAAATTTTACTTCAAACTGAACAAGCATCATTATAAGATATTAACATCAAAATGGTAACATCTGCCTCATCTCCCCTTCTGCAGTTTCCAATCAGCATACTTGCTCCCTCAGCAGTTTAACCATCTCTTGCCTCCAGTCTTTGTTTCGCTATTTCAATAGCGCTCCTTAATTTTTGTTCAAGTAATTTTTTATCAGGCAGTTGTGTAAGGTAATCCGCTACCTTAATATTGCTATTTTCTAGCTGTAAAAGTTCTATATGTTCCTCGCTTTTTCCTGCGCATAATATAAGCCCAATCGGCGAATTTTCGTCATCAAGTTTCATGTTTTTATCCAGCCATCGCAAGTAAAGTTCCATTTGTCCTTTATACGCGGCCTCAAAATTTCCCAGTTTCAATTCTATAGCGACTAAAGATTTCAGCCGCCTATGATAGAAAAGCAAATCAAGGTAATAGTCTTCGTTGTCAACAGAAATTCTTTTTTGCCTGTCCATAAAAGCAAAATCACTGCCAAACTCAATAATAAAATTTTGCAACTCTACAATAATTGTTGTTTCTAAATCTTTTTCGGAATATTTGTCCCTTAAACCGAGAAAGTCTAAAAAGTACGGGTCACGAAATACTAAATCGGGCGTTATCTTTTGCTCGTTTTTTAGTAGTTCCAAGTCATGTTTTACGGTTTTTTCGGGCTTTTTGCTGATAGCCGTTCTTTCGTAAAGCATTGAATTAATACGGTCATCTAAAACTCTAACGCTCCACCGTTCCAACTTAGCCATTTCAATGTAAAATTCTCTTTTAAGATTATCCTCAATGTACAAAAATAATTTAATATGGCTCCAGCTCAATTGTCTCCACAGTGTAGAGACAATTGAACGATCAGGGAAAGCCTCCGCAAAGCGGAGACAATGTCTCAACTGTTTTTCACTCCACCCACTGCCATATTGCTTAGTTAAGTCATCCGCCAACTGTTTAACAATTTCTTTTCCGTATTCAGCTCTTTTATTTTGCAAAATATCAGTTTTGATTCTACTGCCGATTCGCCAATAAAGCATAGTCATAGTGGAATTAACCGCCACGGAAATGTGTTGTTTGCTTTGTTCTATTAATGTTTTAATATCATAAAATAGGCTTTTCTTTTTTGCGACTTTTTTCATACTAACCTCAATATTATGTACCTTATACTTTTACATCCTGTGAAGGCAAGCGATAACCTTTCCTTCAATTTTAACATTTTCAGTTTCATAATCCGTCAGTATACGCGGCGGGTAACACGAATTGGCGCTTATAAGGGTGATGGTGTTCTTTATCCTGTCAAAATGAACTCGTTTAACAAAAAGGCTGTCTCCTACAGATACAACATAGACGGCATCCCCTGATGTAAGTTTTGGGCAAAAAATAACGATATCGCCGTCATAGATTTTTTCTTCTATCATCGAATCGCCTGACACATATACTGCTTTTAACCCGGATGGTTTATGAGGATGAATAAGTGTTTGCGGAACAGGAATAGCGCTTATTTCAGGATAGTCTTCAATAAAGATACCCCTGCCGACAGCCGCTTCCTGATTAAAAAGTTCGATAAGTGTAGTTTCTGCCTTCTCTTGCGGATGACCTTTTCCGGAAATTAACCAGTTGAGATTTATATTATATTTTAAAGCAATTTTAACTAATACTTCACGAGACGGTTTTGTACGTCCGCTGATAACGTGACTCATTTGAGATTTACTCAGCCCCAAAGACGCGCCAAAATCTGTTTGCGATAATCCGGATAATTTGAGAATATACAAGAGTCGTTCAATTTCAGTTTTCAAAACTTTTTGCACAATAATTTCCTTTAGTTTACATATTGTAAACTTTATATTCAATTTTGTCAACTATAATTATTGGGAAAATTCATGTTTTTAAATATTCTGTTTATAATTTTTGAAAAGTGTTAAAGTTCCCATTAGGACATATGAATAAAATGAACTCTCTCGACCGTTCCTTGATAGAAAAAGCCGGTTATGACAATGGTTTTGAGATAGTCCAAAAAACGATCCTTATGTTGTCAGTTTGTGTTCATAGCTTCATACGATAAAGGTAGATATTACTATTAAAAATCGCGAAGGCGCTTATGCTTTACAGTTTTCCGATACTTTTTTCAACGAAACTGAAAAGTCGATGTTTCGAGGTACGGAACGGGAACAGTTGGTAAAGCAAAGAATTGGACAGGACGTATTCAGAGAGGCGCTTTTTAAATATTGGAAAAACTGCCGTGCTATAACTACTCTTGATATACCGGAGATGTTAAAGGCAAGCCATATAAAACCTTGGGCTGATTGTGATAGCGACAGATTGAATATCTATAACGGTTTCTTAATTAGCCAATTATGATGCCCTTTTCGATAAAGGGTTAATAACCTTTGATGATAAAGGAGTCATCATATATTCCAACAGGTTAAGCAAAAGACAAATTAATGACATTGGGGGAGATAGATATAAATCGCTCCATTGGATAGATGAACGGCACTTGCCCTTTTTAGAATGGCATAGAAGCCATGTTTTTGTTAGAAATGAATAAAACAAGCCAGAACCGGGAATCGAACCCGGGACCTGCGCATTACGAGTTTTCGTATAACGCAATACTATAAACCATTACGCACTATTAAGAGATATTAAAGCATAGAAAATAAAGAAATTCAATAATAAATAACACATTGAAGATTATTAAAGCGTATTAAGAAAAATTAAAAAATATCGGTTTTTATGTCGTTTCATGTGTCGTTTTTTTATTTAAATAAGGAATAGTGAAGTTGTGTAATCATAAAGTGCCTCATAATTTAATGCGTTTTCTCACCATCTAAGACGGTTAAAATGCGTTTATCTCCAAAAATCAACCATAATAATCTTAGTAAACAGCTATGTTCGCAAAGTGCATCTGGACACTTGTCACAGGAGGTACGGTAACATTTTTTTCTTTTCTCTGTTTCAAGGAAATTTCCTTTAGAGCATATCAAATGATATATAGAATCATCGTGGTTGATCATCTTTATAACGCTCTCAAAAATATCATTGGATGGGAAAGCATTTCTTTCCATAATTAAAGCTACTTTCTTAGCGTTGGACTTTCTTTTACGACTAATCAGCTCGTTAAGGATTTTTTCGTTAAACTCTTCCTCTATTTCGTTTATAGAAGTAACCCCTGTAGGAAATTTTCTTGTTTTTGATGTATCCAAAAACTGGACTTCGTATGGCGGAGTATCCAGTTTCGTAATTTGAGCCGCTCGAATCAGGTTTGTTTCTACATCCGTTTTTATGTCTCGAGCATTGTCACCCAAGATTAATAACAGCCAACCTGAAGGTTTATAAAGCAACCTCATATCGTACCCTTAAACAGTAGCATTGCGAATTGCTTCCGGAATCGCACCGAAATTACCGTTCATATACAACACATCATAACGCGCATCCAGTCGTATTTTATTTCCTTTTTCATCTGTTATTTCCGATAAGCGTTTAGTGATAGATTCTCCGTATTCATCTTTATCCACAAAGCATATCTCATCCCTGCGTAAATCCTCTCGATTAACTACAACTGTATTGTGTGCCGTGAATATTAATTGAGCACCTTTTTTATTCATACCATTTTCGTCTGTGTCGTTGAACATCTCCACAATTCTTTTGAAGATAAGGGGATGTAAAAATTTATCTAATTCGTCGCAAATAAAGAGTTTTCCTTCATCTAGAGCCCGCTTTATAATTGGATATATTTCCATCAGTTTTATCGTCCCATTTGATTCTGCTCGTGTTCCAAATCCGGCTTGTTCGATACTTCCATCTGCATCTCGATAATTGTGCCAAATAGCAAAATTTGCTTTCTCATTGGTTTTAGATTCCGTAGTATCACCTCTTGGCCGTGTAAATGTCGATATTCCATAAAGCGCAGGATCAAGTTTTGTCATAAAATCGCTGAATCTTAAAAGATTTTCTTTATCAAGATGCAACATTGAGGCATATTCTTTTAGAGATTCATGCCTGTCTTCTTCACCTTGAGTGTACATTTCGTACATAACATTACTACACCATTGATACAGCGGCTTAAAATCATTCCATCCAAGCTCACCTGCGTGTCTCATTACAAGAATATTTTTATTTGATGCAATCATTTTTAAAAAGTCATATTCGGTACCTTTGTATATTGAATTTATTATCGTTTCTCCTTCACGTACAAAAATTATTATTTTTTCACCTTTTATTCTTAAATCATGTTTCTGTAAAGATTCTTTGAGCACTTCGAATTTATCTAAAATAGTGTTGAAACGTGCGGTATACTCGTACTCATATTCAATGTCATCATGCACAACCGCCAACCTGTGCAAAAAAGCATCATCTGAATAATAAGGAAACATGAAGGGAGTATTATGCATCCTTTTTTCGGATATATTTTTTACCGCGTCTAACAATGCCTGAAGCATATTTGTCTTACCCCCGGCATTGGATCCGTATATTGCGAGTACCGGGTTCAAATAGACTGCATTATCTCCATCGCCGTGTTTGATCACAAAATTTACATTGTCCTTCATGTTGTAGTTGGCTACCATGGATAATGTGGCTGTATCTTTGAACGAATAACAATTTTTAAAAGTAAACTCTTTCAGCAACATATATAACCTCTCATTAACATTTTAGACTTCATTGTATTTTCAATTATACACTATATCATCGTCTATTATCAAGTACTCTTTGAGGATTTTTCTCAAAGATACGCGACTCAATAGTGACTCTTTAAAATGTCAAACCTACGATGTCTGATTCGTAAAATAATTCAAAATTTCTCTATTTATGAGCATTTTCTACCTTGCATGATAAAGTGCGTGTGACTGTCACCAATATCGGTAGTGTCGATTACATAGAGGTGCGCTAGATATAGTGTACCTTCCCACTTAATATTTCGGGGCTTTCTTCGTTATCCTACGCGCTAAATATAATCGTAAAGCCTCAGACTTAACTTATGCCCGATTGAATCTACCGCCATCCCGCTTTCAAGACTAAGACCGATAAACATTTTTTTACATACCACAACCAAAAAATAATACGGCAAAGCCCCGGAAAACTTGATAGCGTCAATCCTCGCGCGTTTTGGGGCATTTTAGAGAATGTCTGTAATATATAAAACATTCCACAATGCTTTATATGTTATGTGCAATTTTCGGGGCAATTGAACAGGGCTTGCAGCATGGCAATGTTTTACTTATTTAGCATTATGAGGCAAGCGGTAACGCTTGCGCGTACCCGCGCCGGTAGTGAAGGCTTGACGGAAGCGGGCAGCCCTGCCAGGCAGCCCCGACCGATAACGCCATGACAACACCATGACACATAAAAGAACGGCTTATCTGTCATAAAAAAAATGCCGAAAAGGTTAAATTCTTACACCATTTTTATTATTTATATATACTTTTTTTTCTTTATGACATTAATGACAAGAAAAAAGAATAAATAAAGAAAAATATATTTTTATATAGGGACTTTCCGAAAAATGAGAATTATATGCCATGTGTCATTGTTTTTTTCCGCTTCCATTCCGGAAGCGTTTTTTTTCTTTCGGGGGGCGCGTACGCGGCCGCAAATTGCCATTTTTTGTTATTACCAAATTTATTTTATGTCAGAAAAAACCGATTTTTAGTCTGTTTGTTTACCCAATTAAAGGGGCGCAAGGGGGAACCTAATGGACGCTACATTGGTTATCAGGAAAGTAAATTTTGTGTTTTTCAAATATTGCCGATAATTTAATCGGAGGCATTATGGCAAAACGAACCCAAGAAGAAATAAACCAAAACCTAAAACGGCTCGCAAAAGAGAACATGGAACGCATGGTTTCATCTGGTCTAAAAATGTATGTTTGGGAAACTGCCGGAGATGAAAAAGTAAAAGCCTCCTGTAAAAAAATGGACGGAAAATTGTGCCTTTGGGCAGACGCGACCGTATACTCTCGTAATAAGGGGAAGAATTGGATACCACGTCCAAAGGGTGCGGTTATGGCACACCCAGGATTTGAAGATGGTTGCCGTTGTACAGCCCTCTCATACGAATCAGAACTTTTAGATGAATTCTAGAATTAATATCTGCCCTGCTTAATATGCGGTTTTCCATGAGTAGGTATAGATTCTTCGCTGTGAAACCGGAAGTTTTTCTCTCCGGTTATCTGTACGAAGTTTCCCGGCTCTCCTGTAAAAGCCACAACAACTCGACCAAATTCACCTTGTTTAATTTCCGCGCACAAGTCTTTGAATTTAGCGTCCTGTTCTGCCGTTAATTCCATTATTTCTCTCCCAAATCATATATATTTTTACCTCCGGCAAGGCAAATTTACTAATTAATAATTATGGCAAATCCGAATCTATCACCTGTTTTTGAAACAAACATTTCTGACCAATCCTCTTTTTTCGGTTTTTGACATTTCTTTACAATGGCAGTTTCTACTAAAATACAGTTTGGAAAATGCTTTTCACTTGAATCTGTCTCTCTAATACTACCAAAAAATATATCAAAGTTTTCGCGTTTTATATTGGGATTATTTTTCCACCAGTTTGCTCTTAAAAATTCTATTACATTTTGTTGTGTCATTTTTTTTGATTGCTCTCTGACCTTTTCCAAATATGCTTCTTTTGTCTTGAAATATTTTTCTTCTGTCATTGACATAGGATCAGGCTCATCGTCATGTATAACAATATCATTATTTTGTTCATTTCTTGTCATTTATTTTACCTTCTTCATATATCCCACTCATAATGTTCTACGCGTTCCCCTGGCAAAAAACGCTTATTAAAAATATAATACAAGTTATATTAGAAATGCTAATTCTTTTGCAATTTCTTTTTCTTCGGCTTCTGACAATACAGGATAATCGCCTATATCGCGGTCTTCGGTTTTCAAGTAATATTCTTTCTTGTTTTTCCAGTTCTCAAGAGGTGGTATTTTCCAATTATTTTGATAACCAGAACCGAATTTTATTTCTTTTTTATCACTCATTAATATTACCCTTACTTTATTTTAAAACTTAATTTTGTTTTTTCGCGCCCATTTCATATCTTCAAGATATTTCTGATATGCGTCTATTGCGGATTGTGGAGCGTTAGATTTAATTCCGCGTTCTTCAAAAGTCGGACCAAAGTCATTTTCTCCCAAATCATCAGGAATAACATTAAGCCAATCATAAAAACCACTAATATCATACATATTATTTTAACTCCTTTTTCAAAATAAACATCTCTGCTACCGTTAAGGACATTCATGTTTCTATGCAAATATACAAATGCCCAGCTTCCGGGGCTTCCGTCCAGTATCGGCGCAATCCGAAAAGGCGGCGATCAGGTAATGAAGGGGGGAATATGGGCGTTATGCGAAAACTCCTATACACCATGTAAGCCCTTGCCGATTTGCCCCGGAAGAATAGCCATGCTAGGGGGATACGATCCCCCTAGACCCCCGGAAGGTTGAGAGGGGGCGCGTAGTCCAGGGGCTGCCGGTTTCACTGCTTGCTTTTTTTTGCTTTTGGAATAGCAACAACACCGCCGATTACTGTTCCGTCAGTAGACTTAAATAATGTTTCATAAGAAAAACCTAAAGCTTCGGCAATAACCGCGAGGTCTGTTTTTTTGAAAGTGTCATTTTTAATCTTTTGATTAAAATTCGCAGGTGTATCACCTAACAATCTGGCTAATTCTGCCTGGCTTATTCCCTTATGGGCGCAAGCCATTTTTATCATTGTTTCATTGTCCATATAATCCCCTTGTTTATTATATCGTCTGTTTTCTTTACATTGTCAAGTATAAAAAACATAAAATTAAGGTTTTTACTATACAAGATATAATCAGAAAACCTACATTTTAACAAAAAGTGTAGGTTTTTTTAGAATAATTTAGAAATATACTTGACAATATAAAGTAAAATACTATATAATATTAAGTATAAAGAGATTATGGAGGTATAAAATGAAAAACAGAGAAATGAAAAGAAAAGTAGTAACCTTGGCTAATCGGCTTGTTTCCCGCATGGGTTGGGATAAGAGCGCGGCTTTTGTAAAAGCTTGGGCAATCGTGAAAGCCGGAAAAATCGAATTGGCGGTAAAGGGCGTTACCTTCGCCAACAGGCAGGAAGCTCTGAAAAGGCTTGCCGCTTACAAGCCGGATCAGATCAGGGCGGTACTGGTGCCGGAGCCGGAAAATCCGGCAGACCATAACGCCATTGCGGTCATGGTCGGTGTCCAGGGTGGTAATGGCTTGTTCCGGCTTGGATATGTTCCAGCAAACATGGCCAATATTGTTTCGGCATTGGGCGCGAAACTTCCGGTATTGCGGGTAGTGTCCGGCACATGGGGATGGTCTTCAAAAACAACCTTCGGGGCGCGGGTTGCCCTGTCGGCATAGCACACATAACACCGTGAAGCCTTTAGGGGCTTCCGGCAGGGCTGGCGTATGCCATGCCTTTACAGCAGGAAATAGGAGACAATGAAAATGAAAGCACTGGACATTAAAGAAACATCGGAGATTACCCAAAAACTGGACGCAGTATTGAAAGGCGCAGATTTTACGGTATTGGAAGCGCGACATATAATCGGTGGTCAGGGGCAAGCCGTGTATGAACTTATGTATATGAACAGCGCGGGTGAGCGCATCTTTATAATCGCGCATGAACCATCAAGGAGATAACGCATGATAAATCAACATGGAGAAAAAAATCATTTTTATGGGAAACGGCACACGGAGGAAACAAGACAGAAAATGCGTGAAGCCCAAAAACGCAGATGGGAACAGCATGAAAAGAAAAAAACAGATAACGGTTACAAAATGCTAGTAATGGCCATAGTACGCCAAGCCATAAAAGATGGCGCGGCATGGTTTTTTGAAACAGAGACAGGCAAGGGTTACTGCGCCATAGCCGGTATCAATCCAGTTAAATTAATGGGGGAGAGGGTATGAAAACAAAAAACACACAGCCGTATATCGACTATAAAAAGGCAACCTTTATAACGCGCCTTTATGATTTTATTAATCAAGCAAATCAAATGCGTAAAAACGTATATACGGAACTTGACTTTATGAGCCGTACATTGGCAATCATGCAAAAACAAATTAACGAAATGAAACAGGTGTTCACTCCATTGGAAAACCCTAATGCACATTGTACTGAACATGAAGATGACATAGAAGCATTAAGGGCTTACGCATGGGAAGCCGGACTTACAAAAACACTTTTTGAAAAACTTAAGGATAAGGATTTCAGATACCGTTTTATCGGGTTTTATAATGAACCAGTCCTAAAAAAAGAAATTGAGGATCACTACGCAGAAGTATAATTGCACATAACGCGCATTCCGGGGCGGTATGCTCCGGAAATAATAAAACCATAGGAGGAATAAGACTATGAAAAAAGATGACAAAGCCCCTGAATTTTTAACAGTGGAGATTAAAGACCCGGAAGGCAGGTCATGGGGGATAGTCCATGCCATACCAAGAGATTTTAATACCGGCAGTGTCGGGTATTTTGGAGTAGGCAAAATATGCAATCCTGAAAATCCGATGGCGCGGTATCAATTCAACATGAACATAACGCTTATAGGAAGTAAGCCCCGGAAGTAGAACCGCTGCGGGCATATCTGCGTATGCCGGGGTAAAATTAAAGAATTGAAAACCGCATCGAATAAACTACCAAATAAGGAGGTTAAAACTATGATAGAAAAACAAACACCCGCATTTTCAAAACCGATGACATTGGAAGAAGCGAGTAAGTTTTTAGGTTATACACGGTCATATATTTATAAACTTGTGCATTGGAAAAAAATCCCATACCACAAGCCAACCGGAGGCAGAGGTAAACTTTTTTTCAAGCAAGAAGAGCTTGAAGAATTTTGTTACGGTAACAAACAGTTTGCCGATTATGAAGTAGAAAAGGCTTCCGAAGTAATCCTAAACGGAGAAACAAGATGTAAAAACACAAAGTAATAACTATTCGATGCGGTTTTCATCGAGTTTGTTTCTCTTGATTATTCTTTATTCGTTGTTCCGGCACTGACAAGACCAAGCTCTTGTTTTAATTGCTCGACTAAGCGGCGGCGTTCCTTTGGATCATCGGGTATGTCATAGGTGTTTTCCTGTACCCATTCCAAAACCGATTGTAATGCGGTTTTTTGCGTTCCATCCCTCATATTTTCGGAGATGGTTTTAATGATCTGAATCGCCTTATCCCTGTTTTTACAAATAGCGTTATGTGCCATTATTCATAAGCTCCTTTAATTTGGTATCAACCGCACTGTCTGTAAGTTCTATACTTTCCTTTGGCCGCCCATCCAGACGGTCATAAATATATTTAATCGCCGCTACATCGCCATCATCAACAGCTTTACTGATTAATTTTTCAGCGAGCGCATGACGCAGTAATAATGTTTTTTCTTTTCCTGTCTTATCGTCCTTTATTTTTCGCTCCTGATCCAACGCCCAGTTCAATATATCGGTCATGCACTCTCCCTTTTTCGGCCGTCCTTTCCGGTTAATGCGCGGGTCATTCTTCTTAAATGGTTTCCCCATTTTATATTCTCCTTCTGTTATTCATCAGTTTTACAGCAGAAAATGTAATGTAAATTGTACGGGGCTGTTTAGCATATCATCGTTCATTGCGGATATGGAACTCCCCATTTTTTCTTATATTCTGCAGGGGTCGCTGTTCCATTGCGGACTGAAAAACGCCACTCCTCTTTAGCAATACTTTCTTTTGGCTTCTCAGTTCCAGCAACGCCTTGATTTGTTGTATTCGCTGTATGGTCTCCACCTGCGCCGTTACTGCCGGAAGCGTTAATATTTGTAACATCGGATTTGACAACTTTTATTTTTTTGAACTCCATTGTGAACGGAAGGTTCGCGCCTGTTTCAACATCGCGTTCAATTTCAAATGCCGTAATAACCATGTCTGTAAATGTTTCCAACCCAAGAACCACGTCTAATAATTGTTTTGATTTCGTTAACTTTTTTAATTCCTGATATGCCTGTATTACTCGCGCCATTCTATCCGGTGCTTGTAAATTAGAAACCGTATTTCCGTCAATGGTCATAACTTCAAAAGCGGTGTTTCCTATAAATGCTTCAACAGATATTACGTCCTGATCTTCAATAATGTTATCCGCTACATTACTGCCTTCTTCGACAGGAATATCCGTTACGGAGTTTGAGAATTTGTAATGTTCTGCAATGAAGGCATCAACAACAAATGTACCTATCATTTTTTGAGGTATTTGGTATTGAAAAGCTATTTCTGCCATATCAATTCCTCCTTGTCTTTATGTTATTTACCACGCCATACGGCGCAGTGTTATCACTAAACAGAGGCCCGTCATCGGCATATCCTTCATGCCGGAGGGCAGTATCAAGCTCCCGGATTGAACGTGCAATCACGGCCACGCCTCCCATGCCCCGAACTTTCTCGATAAAAGCTGATTGTTCTGATGAAAGCCGTCCATGCGCTGCCTTCACCTCAACAGCCAGAAATCGACCGTCCGGCAGTATTCCGATTATATCCGATGATCCTTTACGTCCGAAATGAAGCCACCTGTCCGGGGCAATGCGGACGGCTCCGGAAGGATTATTCCAAACGAAAAATCCGCGCCGTTCCAGATATAGCAGACAGTTAGCTTTTATGCGGCCTTCGGGTGTCAAATTACTATTTCCTCCAAAATAAATAAATAATTTTTGTTGTTGTTTCACACAAAACAATTTATTGTTGTGTAACAACAACATTTATATTTATATTCTCTTTTACCTTCTCCTTCTCCTTTACCTTTACCTTTATATTGGTATTGTTTTTTCAATAGGACGTATTGTTTTTAATTGTCCCTCATTTTTATAAGATTCGGATCAGGCTTATCATGATAATTATTCCAGAGATCACTATATGAATTCCCTTCGTCATCATTTCCTAATCCTCTTTGAATCATGCCACCTTGAATAAACTTACAAGGATCGGCAGAAATATACTTCCGTTCATACAATCCTTTATTAACAGCAAAATGAATGTTACGGAGCGCAACGTAAATTTCCTTTTGGGTGTAAGGACAATTATCCCAGAAATTATTCCAGTATTCATTGTCCCATATTCTGTATTGTGCGGAAAAAGGAGAACCCCATCGTTCCCATATTTGTAAAAATGTTTTTTCTTTGTAACCAACCTCATGATCTTTACCTACTCTTTTTTTTTACTTGCGTTTTTATTTCCGGCCGGGGCGCCACCTCTACCCTGTGAACCGCCATTATGACCTTCAATTTTCTTTTTGTTTGATGATTTTATATATGGCTTCGACATTTCAAACATCATACCCGCAGGTGGTTCAAGTTCGGCTACTTTGCCGTAAAAACTATACTCGCACATAGCATAGACTACCTCACCATACTGTTCTTTCGTCAGTTTGTATTTTTTTGCAAGTTCATGCCTATCCTTGAAAAATGTCAGCGAGATAATTTCATATTTTTCACTATCTGCCATTATGATCTCCTGTTTGTGAGAGTTACTTCTTCGCCTTCGCTACGTTGTTTTCTGTTTCCCGCATATTCTCTGTAGTTGCGTATAACACCTCAACCACCCGCCCATCGTGGACCTTCGCGGTAACAGAAACTGAACCGTATTTAAGGTCCGCAGCATTAGACAATAAACGAGCAACAATAATTTCTGCCTTGCTCTGGTTCATACGCGCTTTTCTACTCGCTCTTGTTTTTCAAGCCATTTTTCAAGCGTAGTTTTTCGAAACAACACCCTTTTCCTAACCTGAGTTCGTGGAATATCTAAACGATCAAGGGTAGTAAGACAAACACCCAAAAATTGCGCTGCCTGTTTCCGGCTCAAAATGTCCTGTGTAATTGCAGTATCCATAATTGCCTCCTAAATAAAATATTGTAGACACAAAAAAAGCCGCCACCCATTTGACGGGGAAAATGCATGGATTAAAAATCCACGCCTATTCCCGGCAGAATAGGTGACGGCTCTCTATGTTCTAGTTACCCTGTTATAGTAACTTATAATACTATGGCATACAATCAAATATATGTCAATAGTTTATAATAATTTTTTATATTATTATTTTATTCTTTTATTTCTCATATTTGTTTTCTTTATCTTTCTTTATCCTTTTTCTTCATTGTTGCACATAACAATTCAATCATGTATTTGCCCCGGAAGGTATTAAACCGCCAAAGCTTTCAATCTGCGCTTGCTGTATCCGTTCCCTGTCACCGGCTATACGGTGATCGCTGTAATACTCAAGCATGGCAAGTGTTTTATGCCCTGTTTGCGATTGCAAAAGTTTTTCGTTCACACGTTCTCGCATATAACTTGTAAAATAGTGCCGCCACCCATGAAATGTATATGCCTTAGCCGATTCCTTACTCATGCCTGTTTTTACAAGCGTTGCTCGCAAATCCCTCAGGAAGATTTCCGCTTCCATCGGTTTATCAGCCGACAGCTCCGCCCAAAAAACATAACTGTCCATGTTTGCTCCGTGAGGATTGCGCCCAGCCAGTACAAGCAAGTCCTGAATAATCGCCGGAAATGGCACTTCAACTGTCCGGCACTCGTTATTCTTTGTGGTCTTCAATCCGTCCATGAAGTTCCAGCTATGCCTGATATACAGGCAGTCTTTACCCAAATCTTGAATCCGCAAGCCCTGTATTTCCCCTGCTCTGATACCTGTTACCATAGCGAGCATATTGGCAAGCCGCGCACGTTCATCATTCCACGAAACATGGAAAATCGCTGAGGCAAGTTCGGGGCTTAGTATCTGCCGTTCCGCAGCGGTGCCGGAAAACTTAGTATGTCCTGACGAAACATCGGCATCGAGCATTCCACGGTGATAAGCCCATTTTAAAGGGACTGTTCCGGCAGTGATAATTTTATTTTTCCGTTTTGATGACAGAGGGAGAACTTCTAATTTTGAAATAAAAGCGTCCACATCAGCCCATGTAATATCTCCCATAACTTTGCCGGAAAAGAACGGAATCCAGTATTTTTCCACGTCTCCCGATTGTCCCTTCACATAACGCCGGTGCAGGCTGTGTTTTTTTCGCAGTTTTTCCCTGACGTATGGAGAATTTTCATAATCCCAAAATCCCCGCAGATACTCCCCGAAGTCTACGGCTTGTTTACTCTCTGCCAGTATGTAACTTTTCAGGAATCCCCTTCGTTGTAATTCCTTGCAAATAAAAACGGCGTCGGCTTTTGTAATATCCGCAGACTTTGCCATGTCTCTGAGGCTGTACTGCTTTACGTTCATACAGCCTTCTTTGTTGGGGATTCCATCCCGAAGCCAGGTAAAAGCGGTCTTTACCGCTTCCGCTTCCGTTTTTTGTCTTGTGCTTATAGCGGGAAGATATTCCCCGGTTTCCTCATTTTTGAACGCTACCAGATAACACGGACGATCCACCCTCTTGAATACTGAAAATGGGAGGCTCTTCATATTCCTAACCCTTGCAACGGCATTGAAAAACGGTTCTATGTGTCGTTTTTATGTGTCGTTTTCTTTATACGCAATGATTAAGAACGCTCTTCGTAGAGTAGTCCTCCCCATAATTTCTTATAACATAAGGAGTTATGGTTAAAGCCAGAACCGGGAATCGAACCCGGGACCTGCGCATTACGAGTGCGCCGCTCTGCCATCTGAGCCATCCTGGCTAATCTTCGATATCAATTATATCAATTAATTCCCTATATATTCAACAATGCGGTTTATCCGCTCTTTAAAACTCCAACTCAACCGCTCCCCTTGATCTTATTCGCAGTGTTGTCAGCGATTCTGCGCCGAATACCGCCTCGATATACGCGCGGTAGGCTTTCATCGCGACAAGGGGGACAAAGACTTGAATGGTTCCGGCAAAACCGCCGCCGTGGACTCTGCAAGCGCCGCGCAGTTTTTGCTTACGGAAAAAATCTTTTGTTAACGCGAGAGCCGCGCCAATGCCTTGCTCTTTGGGACGGGTAGGGGAAAATACGTTTTGCAAAAGTTCCCATGATGAATCGCCCGATTCATTAGTCAAATCCAAATATTGATTTATCGCCCAATGTTTGTCTCCGACTGTAGCGGTTTTTTCCATTTCTAATAAAGCTTCAGTCATTGCGTCCACTCTTTCGTTTTCATTAAAAAAATGAATAGCGCGTAAAAATGCCCTGTCTCCCAATGACTTTCGCGTTTCGACCGCGCGGGAAAGGAATGTTTCTTTTTCAAGTTCGCTAAGTACGGACTTGCCGAAAAATGCGGCGACTGCTTTCATTTCCGCCGGAATGGAAGCGTAATCCGCGGTAAGATCGGCGTGACTGCCGCCCGTGTTCACTACACAGAGGGCGTATTCGGCGGCGGCGAGATCAAAATTAATCCGCTTTACTATGGGGCGCGAAACATCTGCAAAATCAATCGCGATGGCGCCGCCTGTGGCGCATGCCGCCTGATCCATTAATCCGCATGGTTTTCCAAAATGGACATTTTCCGCTATCTGGCCAATCTGCGCTATTTCCAACGCGCTTCGTTTTCCCTCTCCGTAAAGAGAGTCGAAAATTCTGCATATAAGCGTTTCCAGCGCCGCCGAGGATGATAATCCCGAACCTATAAATACGGTAGAGTTAGCGTTAGCTGAAAAGCCGCCTATTTTACAGCCGCGTTTTGTTAACTCGGTGGCTATTCCCCTGACAAGCGCTTCTGTCGTCTCCTTTTCTTCGGGTTTTGGCCGTAAATCAGGATTGCCGTCTTTATCCGTCAAATTAATTTTTACATCATTAAAACCTGTTGAACGAAAGAACACGATATTGTCATCGCGTTTTTGCGCAATAGCGACATTGTCCAGTTGAATTGACGCGGCTAATACTTTCCCGCGGTTATGGTCCGTGTGATTACCGGCAAGTTCTGTTCTTCCTGGCGCGCTGAAAACCCGCAGATTTTCCCGCCCGTTACAAAACGCCGCGCTGTCTTGTATCCCTGTTATTAATGACTCATAACGCCGTTTTGCGGTGTCAATTTCACGCTCTCCGTAAAGCTCTTCAAAGATTTCCGCCGCGTGTTTTGAATCAATTTTTTCCAAAAGTTCTTTTTCAATCATACTCATTTTACCGCGTCTGCGTTATGCGGCTCCTGTTTTTCGGTAAATTAAAAAATAATCGATAAATGAAATTATCGCTATAACTACTGAAATAGTAAAGATAACAAGCGCGCCTGTTTTAACGTACGGCAAGATTAATTTGAATATATCCAGTCGTTCTAAATTCAATCGTTGTATACTTGAAATTAAAAGCGCTATAGCCGCAGTGATGATATAAATGACGGTTTTTATTTTTCCGCCGATACGCGCGCCCATGGCGATGCCTTTTTTCAACATCAAGTTGCGAAGAAACATGATGGCGAACTCGCGGTAAATAACCAGTAAAAATAAAATCGCGGGAAAAATACCCCCGGGATAAATACCGTCAATTATAAAGCAAAGAAAAAAAGTTACTTGTGTAAGCGTATCGGCGAAGGGGTCTAAAAGTTTTCCAAAATCGCTTGTCAGGTTGAGTTTGCGGGCGGCATAACCGTCAAAATAATCCGTTATTTCAGAAACGATAGAAATGATCCAAAGTACCGGTACCGTCCATGCCGCTCCGTTCACGAATAACGAAGGAAAAAAGCGGGGTAAAAGATAAATGACAAAAAACACGGGGGCGAGGATAATACGGAAAAATGACAATTTATTTGCGAGGTTCATAATTAATATTGACTATAAAAGACAGGTATGTCAATTACTTTTTTTCCTGTCTTTGGTCGAGGAACTCTTTACCTCAATCAATACGGGAATAAGGGAGAAGCCCAAATCTTTGCGTATTTTGTTCCTTAAATACGAGATATACGAATCACTTATAACCTGAATACGGGAAACAAAAAAGATAAAGTGTACGGGATTCGCGGATTTTTGCACGGCGTACTTAATTTTAAAATACGTTCTTGGTCCTGTAGGGGGCGGATATTCCTGTAGCCATTTTTCAAGCGACTGATTAAGCCGGGAAGTCCCTATTTGCAGGTTGAGTTGTCCGTACATCTTTATTACGGTATTCAGCAACTTGTCAACGCCAGAGCCGTCTTTCGCGCTGACGGGTATTACGGGCGCGTATTCCATTTGCCCGAATTGAAAATGAATTTTTTCTTCCGCGTCCTTAAAGGTATTTTTTTGTTGGGGCATCGTATCCCATTTGTTAAGCGCCAAAATTATTCCCCTGCCCTTGTTATGCGCGAGCGCGGCTATTTTCTTGTCTTGATCTGAAAGCCCTTCCGCCGCGTCAATCATCAATACGACAATATTCGCGTCGTTGATTGTTTTAATGGCGCGGTTTACCGAATAGTACTCAATATTTTCATTTACTTTCGCCTTACGCCTGATGCCCGCGGTATCCATGATTATAAAATTATGTGATTTCCAACTGAAACGTCCCTCAACGGTGTCTCTTGTCGTACCGGGGATTTCGCTTACGATAGAAGCGTTTGCGCCCGTTAGCCTGTTTGAAAGCGTTGACTTGCCTGTGTTGGGCTTGCCGAGGAGCGCAATTTTGATAACTTTTTCCTCCCGTTCTTCTTCCACTTTGGAAAAATCAAGGCGCTTAATTATTTCCTGTTGAAGCTCTCCGATATTATCTCCATGCTCCGCTGAGATCATTAAAACCTTGTCAAAGCCGAAGGTGAGAACATTCCACGCGTCAGCCTCATGTCTGCCGCCTTCCGTCTTGTTTACGGTTACGATAAGTTTTTTCCGGTACGGACGTAAAATGTCTATAAGTTCTTCGTCTTCGCTTGTTGTCTCCCCCGCTTCGAGCAGTAAAACTACAAGGTCGGCTTTTTTTATTGTTTCGAGAGTTCTTTCAACTACCAAGTTGTCAATATCATCGCGATCAGCGAGTTTAAATCCGCCGGTGTCGATGAGGCGCAGGGGATTTCCGTCGATGAGGCAATCCGCTTCTACGGGATCGCGCGTAACGCCGGGAGTCGGGTCGGTAATCGCCCTGCGTTTGTGAAGCAGGCGGTTAAACAGAGTTGACTTTCCCACATTGGGGCGGCCGGCGAGGACCACGGTTGGAAGGTTGCGGTATTTTAAATTTGTGAGCATATCATTTCTTCCTAATCATTTTAATTAAACCTGTAAGATTTTCGTCCTTTACAAGCGCAAGTAATAAAATTCCCGACAACAGATAAATTAAAGCGTTTATTATTAACGGTATACCGTAACTTATTAAACGTCCGCGTCCTGCGCAAATATCGCGTAAGATTGGGGAGAGGAAATAAATTGGGGCGGCGGCAATGGCGGAGAGAATCAACATTTTTAAAATGTAGAGTAGCGCCGGGCCTATTACGGAACCGATATGAATGTTGGGATTTTTACCAAGAAAGATTACAAGTAATATTGTGTTAATCGCGCTCGCGAAAGATAATGCGAACGCTATACCCGCGCCGCGGAAAGGCATGGATAAGACCGCGGCAAGGATGATATTCACAACCATCGATATAATTCCCGCGATAGTGGGCGATACGGTATTACTCTGCGCGTAGAAAGCGGGGGCTATGATACGGTTAAGCGCGATGAATAAGAGTCCCGGCATATGGAAGGTAAACGCGGCAAGGGTAAGGGTAACGGAAGTTTCATCAAAACTGTGGCTTTGAAAAAGAAGGCGGATTAAACTCTGTCCTTGCGCAAGCGAGAAAAAAGTTACGGGTATTGTTATTAACGCGATAATGTTAATGGAAGAAACCAATCGCTTATTATAAATATCCCACCGGGAAGTTTTCGCGTATTCGGTAAGGTTCGGAAGCAGTACCGTCCCGATTGAAACGGCAAATACCCCTAAAAATAATTCCTGAAGCCGTAAAGAATATTGCAGGCTCGATACGACTCCTTCCCCGGCCCTGCCTCCCAACGCGGTCGAAACTAAATCGTTAATTTGATACGCGGCCATTCCGATAATTGTGGGACTGATCAACCGTAGCACTTTTCGCGTACCGGGATTGTCGATGGCGCGTTTTAATCCGGTAAAAAAAAATTTATATCCTTTCTTTAAAACAAACGGAAATTGAATCGCCGCCTCAAGAAATCCGCCGATTAGGATGCCGATTGCCATCGCCCGGGCGGGATTTTTTGTAAAAGGACTCAACGCGTAAGCGCAAAGAATCGTAACAATGTTTAATAAAATCGGCGCAAGCCCGGACGGGGTAAAAATATGAAGACTGTTTAACACCCCCTGAAACAGGGCGGCCAGCGAAATAAACCCAAGAAACGGGAACATGACTCTTGTAAGCAAAACGGTCTCGTCAAATTCTTCTATTCCAAAAATACGGACAAAGAGTGGGGCAAAAAGGATTCCCGCCATTACCATCAACGTTACGATAAAGGTAAGAAACGTAAATACGCATGAAAAAAACTCCCGCGTTTTTTCCTTGTCGCCCTCAAGCATATACTCCTTAAACGTTGGAATAAAAGCGACGGAGATTGACCCTTCGGCGAAAAGTCTGCGAAAAAGGTTAGGCAGTAAAAACGCCACGGAAAAAGCGTCGGACAGCGCGGTAGTGCCTAGAAAGCGAGCCTTTGTCATTTCCCTAAGAAGTCCGAGTATACGCGAAATTAATGTAAGGAGGGAAAGCGCCGACCCATGACGCACAAGCGAAGCCGCAGTCTGCGGAGTCTGTGATGAATTATCAGGTTGATTGTCAGTCTCGTTTGTATTTTCCATTTCTTTTCAGAGTATACCGTATTTAAAAAAAAAAGGCTGTCCGTTTCCGGGTAGCCTTTGTAAATTAATTCTCAAATTTTATCTCGCAGAGGCGCGGAGGACGCAGAGTTGTTGTATGAAATATTATCGTTATACCTTCATGATCCTTGTTTTAAGGATAATATATCTTGTATAACGAGAATTTATCGGACAGGAGCTTTGCGTCCTCTGCGCCTCTGCGTGAGGTCTTTTTTCTAATAATCCATTCCTCCCATGCCGCCCATTCCGCCGCCGGGCATTGCCGGGGCTTCTTTCTTTTCCGGGATGTCAGTAATGGCGCATTCGGTTGTGAGCAGGAGGCTTGCAATTGACGCCGCGTTTTGTAACGCCGAGCGTGTTACTTTTGCGGGGTCAATGATACCGGCTTTCAGCATATCAACCCATTCCATTTTGGCGGCGTCAAAACCAACGCCCTTCTTTTCGTTCTTTGCCTTTTCAGAAATGACCGCTCCGTCAAGACCGGCGTTTTCGGCTATTTGGCGGATTGGTTCTTCAAGGGCGCGTTTTACAATTTTAAAGCCGACTTTTTCATCGTCGGTAAGTTTGGTTGTGTCTGACTTGTCAAGAGCGAGGCTCGCCTGAATCAACGCGATAGCGCCGCCGGGGACGATGCCTTCGTCGATAGCCGCGCGGGTGGCGGACAGGGCGTCTTCAACGCGGTGTTTTTTCTCTTTCAGCTCGACTTCCGTAGCCGCGCCGACATTAATAACCGCGACGCCGCCCGCCAGTTTTGCGAGGCGTTCCTGCAATTTTTCGCGGTCGTAGTCGCTGGTGGTATCTTCAATCTGCGCCTTGATCTGCGCGATTCTGTCCTGAATGTCCTTCTGTTTGCCGGAACCGTTAATAATCGTTGTGTTGTCCTTATCGACTTTTACGGTTTTTGCTTTACCAAGTTGTGAAATATCGGTGTTCTCAAGTTTAAGGCCGAGTTCTTCGGAAATCACTTCGCCGCCGGTAAGAATGGCGATGTCTTCAAGCATGGCTTTTCTGCGGTCGCCGAAACCGGGGGCTTTAACCGCGCAGGTGCGTAGGGTCCCGCGCAGGCTGTTTACGACCAAAGTTGAGAGGGCTTCGCCGTCGCAGTCTTCCGCGATTATGAGCAGGGGCTTGCCGCTCTGCGCGACTTTTTCCAGCAAGGGGAGCATATCCTTCATGCTTGAAACTTTCTTGTCATGGATAAGAATATAAACGTCTTCGTAAACGCTTGTCATGGTATCGCGGTCTGTTACGAAATAGGCGGAAATATATCCGCGGTCAAACTGCATACCTTCCACAAATTCGATGGAAGTTTCCATTGTTTTGGCCTCTTCCACGGTGATGACCCCGTCTTTACCTACTTTCTCCATAGCGTCGGCGATTGTGTTTCCGATTTCGCCGTCATTGTTGGCGGAAACCGAAGCGACGTGGGAAATTTCTTCCTTATCCTTGATAGGTTTGGAATTTTTCTTGATTTCGTCAACCGCGATTTCAACGGCTTTGTCGATACCGCGCTTTAGCTCAATGGGGGTCATCCCGGCGGCGACGGACTTGAGTCCTTCTTTTACCAGCGAATAAGCCAGAACCGTCGCTGTTGTGGTTCCGTCTCCGGCGACATCGTTTGTTTTAGTGGCTACTTCTTTCAGTAACTGCGCCCCCATATTTTCGTATGGGTCGGCAAGTTCCACTTCTTTCGCTACGGAAACCCCGTCCTTGGTTACTGTGGGGGCGCCGAATTTTTTGTCCAAAAGGACATTCCGTCCCTTGGGGCCGAGCGTTACTTTGACGGCCTTTGAAATCTGCTCAACCCCGGCAAGCAGCTTGCGCCGGGCATCTTCGTTGAACATTAACTGTTTTGCCATATACATCTCCTTTTATTGCCGAATATCAAATTCTGTTCATTCGGCATAAATTATAAAATTTGGCCTGACCGTTTAAAATCGTCAGACAACTATAAAATACCAAATTGCCGAAATTTCGGCAATAGCCCCGCAACTATTCTTGTTTAATAGCTAAGGCAAGCAATTTTGCCAATTCAGCCGCTTCCGCCTGCGTAAGAGTGATACCTTTGCCCATTTTTTCACGTCCCGGAGCCCAATCCCTTATATCGAGTTTTGGCGTTCTTCCGCTCCATGACACCAGATTCAGTTCTTTTTGCCAACCGCTTTTTTCCTGGGAAATCACACCAAAATGTTTTACCACTTCATAACTGAAATTATCCATAAAGTAACCCTCTTTATTATAAAATTTTAGTAAGAATAGCATAAAAAAATGAAAAAATCAGCTTGAAAAACTGGTATATTTAGTATATACTCTATCGGTAAACTTGAAAACTTGTTCCCGATAAGGAGGGACTAATGAAAAGAAAGATTTTCTTTATTCTATTAATACTGTCATCAATTACATTGGTATGTGTTTCCTGCGCATCAGCGCCTAAAGTTTCAAATGAAGCAAAGGCCAAAGCGGATCAGGCAAGGAAGCAGGCGCTGGATTTTGACAGCAATACTTATTTTCCAAGCGAGTGGGAAGAAGCCGAAAATCAATACAATGCCGCAAATGATAACGCCTCATATAATGCCGTAGCGGACACTTATAACGCGATCTTTAAGAAAGACATTCCGCTTTATGCCCAGGCCAGGGAAGATGAAATAATTGCGGCTAGAGATGAATTAATCGCTACCGGCTTTACCGATGTTTTTCCGCAGTACTTGAAAAAGGCGGATGATTTAGCCCTTGCCGCGCAGGACAAATATGAAGCCGGGGATTATTACGGGGCCAAAGACACCGCCTCCGCGGCATTGAATGAATATAAAACCCTTTTATCGGGAGCCAAAACATTCGTAACAAGGCAGGAAATTATAAACCGCGGTTTTATAAAATATGACCCTGATAATATATTAAAGGCGGATGAAATTTCCCAAAATGCCATAGATGCTTATGAGGCGGGCAATAAAGAAAAAGCTATTGCCGATGCGGAAGAAGCCCAGCTTCGTTACAATATTATACTTTCAAACGGCTGGACGGCTTATTCCTCGGATCGCAAGGAAACCGCTTCCACGGAAAGGGAATTGGCTTTACAAGACAAGGCAAATATAGCGTCTCGCGAGACATTCCGTAAAGGCGATGCCTTGTTTGAAGAGGCTAAAGGATTATACGCCGAGGAAAAATACTCGGAAGCCGCATTGGTATTTGTGGACGCTGAAGCGAATTACGCTATTGCCAGGAAAGAGACGGATGAAAAACGCGTAAAGGCCGAAGAAACAATGAGGATAGCCGGAGAAAAAATCGGAGAGAGTAATGAAACGGCCATAGAGGCTGAAAAAATTATAGAAGGAGGTTCAAGATGAACCGTAAAGTTTTATTTGTATTAATAATCTCTTTGTTTTTTACAGTTTTGGCGTTTGCCCAGTATGATCTTCCGGAACAGGATTTAACAATTCCTGTTTATAAACCTGTCGCGTATTTTGGCGTAACGGTTACGGGTGAAGATGAATCAAAAATTCCCACCAGTATAAGCAAAAATGAATTTTATCTTCGCAGTGTGGAGTTAAATAAACTGGCGATGGAAACCTATGAATACGGCGATTATGAAGCTTCCGCCGGTTTTGCCCAGGAAGCGATACGTTACGCGGAACTTTCCGATGAATATGTTTCCAATCAACTTATCGCCGAAGCCGAGCGTTTGATGAAATGGGCGAATGATAACAATTTTGAGAAAAAATTTCCTAATAATTTCATCGAAGCAAAAACACAATATGAAAACGCGGTAGACGCCAATTCCAATGAAAATTGGAATGAATCTATTGATTCCGCCATTAAGGCCATTGAAATTTTTACGGCTTTTCAAACCGGCAAACCTTTTCCGACATCAAATCCTTCTAAAACAACCGGTCCGTTGCCCAATCAGTATACCGTAAGGACATGGAGAGTGGAAAGGGACTGTTTATGGACTATCGCCGGTTATCCGTGGGTTTACGGAGATCCATGGAAATGGAAAGAACTTTATGAAGCTAATAAGGATAAAATGCCTGAACCCGCTAATCCCAATTTGATTGAACCCGGTATGGTATTGGATATTCCCAGCCTTAGCGGTGAAAAACGTCAGGGTATGTGGAGTCCCACGAATAGGTAGTTAAAACTAAAATTAGTTTTGATAAAGAGGTTTGCCTTTGGGTGAACCTCTTTTTTTGTCCCATAGAATTTATTAAGCGGTTATTGTAAGACCAAGACCAAGGGCATTTGAGACTCTTATGAATGTCAGCATATTACAATTATATTACTGTTTGATGTCTTAACTTTTTTGGGTGGTGTCTTGGGCTGAGGAGGTTTTGGTAAATTATTTTCAATATTTTTCATCATACTCTGTACAAGTTCAGGTATCTTTTTAGTAAGTTCGTCTACGTCTGCAACATCAATATCAACACCGCCGGGAAGTTGTTCTAAATTAGGAAAGGTAAATAAAAATATTGATATGGATAATTTATTTTCCATTTTACCTATTTAATCTGAAAGTATTTGTGCGCCGTTCAATACACGTTGCATTTCCGCTGTCTTAGTCTTTACGGAAAAATCACTTAACTGAAATGCCGTTTTCATATTTATAAGTTTTTCTACATCTTGCCGGGGGATAACTCTGAATCTGCCATTGTTTTTATTAGTAAATTCATTACTGAAACGGCGGTAGAATAAAACAGATTAATTTCCGGTAAATACATTATCCATGTCTTCAAATGGAAATACGGCTATGACGATCCGTTCCTGATAAAAGGCAAAAACGTCTAACAGCGCTAATACCACGATTAAAATTGTTCTTTTCATTTGTTACTACTTATTATCTACTCCATTTCTCTAAAAAGTCCGGACAGCCCGAACCCTAAATGGCAAGTTCTTGTCATAATTATATTGTTGCGTATATTGATTACCATTGAAATACTGGCAGTACGCACTATTAGTATTGGCCTGCGATGAGGACCAGTAAATAGAATTAATGAAACTGCCCAATTCTTTCTGATTAAGATATTTATGCATCAAATCAAGTTCGTCCCTGCTTGGCAAAAACCAGTCTTTGTAACCGTTAATTTCAAGAGTGGCGCAAATTTGAGCCGCTTTATTGGTTTGCTTTAAAGTTTTCAACCGTTCCACTATGAGTTTTGTGTTCTGTTTACCAAAACCAACCGATGTCATCGTATCAACTAAGTTTTGTCGATACGCATCCCATTCTGCGGAAAATTCAGATCCGGCTGGAGCCGCTTCCAGATACCGCCATCCGTCTCCGGTATAACCTTTATCATAAAAAATAATACCGCCAGCCGGACCGGTATCGCCTATTTTGTAGGTTTGTCCGGCAGGATCGGTTTTCTTTCCGCTGATATTTACACTTCCGCTTTCGTGAGTTGAACTTTGTTCCAATGTTATAATTGGTGTTTGTTGTGATTGAGAATTTTGTTGTGGCAGTGGAGGTGGAAATTCCTTCGGATCTTTTCTGAAAAATAGAAAACTACCACCCAATTGATGACTACTTCTTGGGATAACAGCTAGTATTGGTATGGTATTAAGAGATATCGTTGTCTTTGTTTCGATAATCTGCGATAAAAGAAAGTCTGGCGTTATATATGCTTTTTCTGTCCTTAAAAGAGTAGATTTAAGTCTTGCCGCGAATTCCGATAAGTCATTAACTTCTTCACTTGCTCCGCTGCTCATTGCCTGACGGCTTACATTATTATAAGCGACAGGGTAATTGATAATGATTTCAGACGTTCCTCTTTTTGCGTCAAGAAAATCACCTGAATAACATGAATCAGAAATTAAAAAAACATGCTTTGCTTTTAACGAATCAAGCATATCGCGTACCTGTAAATGAGGAAGCCAATTTGCCTGTTTTATTACATCTTTGCCGCCATCATAGGGTATCCATGCCGGAGTTTTTGTTTTACTTTCATTTATGCCATGTCCGGCGTGAAATACAAAAACTGAATCATTAGGTCCGGTTTTTTCTTGTAATTCAATTAATAGTCTTCGTATTGCTTCTACAGTCGCGTCTTTGTTATAAAGTTCCCTTATTTCGGTTTCATTAAAATAATAGTATTTAAGGAGAATATCCCTTATCTCTTTGGCATCTTTAACAGGATATAATAACGGACTCCATTCTTTGTAATCGTCTATGGCAATAAAAACCGCCCATTGTTTTCCGGATAACGTAACATTTTGCCGTGCGTCTACTGTTTTAACTTCGCCAAATTCGTTATCACCGCCGCGTTTTTGCGCCGTTAATGGCAATGTGATACAAAATAAAACCAATAACGCTATACAAATCTTTTTCATAATTTTACCTCACTCCAAAATAATTTTTTATTTCATTTACAATTAATGAATTAGGTACTACAAACGGTTTTTCCGAAATTGTTACGTTTACCAAGTCGGAAACCTGATACTGTCCGGCTATGCCGCTTGCCTTGAAATTTCCATGTTGTTCGTTCCCATTGAATGTTCCGCCTTTGCTTTCTATACCGCTCCGTACTATATCTATTGCCTGACTTATATTTTGCGGTTTTGCAAAAGAGAAATTGAAAGGCGTACCCCTTGTAAATTTTCCTCTATTGGAAAAGCCATTAAGGGCATCAAGAAAATAGGAAGTAAATTGGATTTTGTCCGGGGAATCACGGGATATTCGGTAACTTCCTCTAATATTATTGACAATATAAAAACCGCTTGTTTCATTACCCTCGAAGTATCCATTTTGTTTTGTAGTATCATCTTGTATTGCCTGATATGTTTCTTCCATGTTTTGCGGTTTTGCGTATTCATACTCCTCAGAAGGTTTTAATATTGTAATGGTGTAACGAGCTTCACCTGCTCCGGAAATCACATTACTTAAAGTTTCTTTAGTGGCCGGTTTCCACGGCTGGTTGTATTCCTTTTCTATATTGGGAAATTGAACAGGAGAAGCGACAATTACAAGAGTTTCCGCTCCGTATGGGCCGTAGAATACATATCTGCTGTTCGGGTTATCAAAAACAACACGGCTTACATTGGCGCGAAGCGAATTATTATCGTTACTGCTTGCCGGATATATCATCTTAAATTGATTATTTACGTTTATGTGAATTATTTTAAAAAAACAATCGCGGTCTGCCATAACAGTTATATCCAGCAATTCCCTGTGCATAAATAAACGGCTTCTTAACTGCGAATCGAACCATGCTTCAATATTTATTTTTTGAGCAGGTTGAGTTTTTGAAGGTTTATCGGTTCCGGTAATTACCGCGATATTTTTATCTTGTTTTTCCGCTTCTTTTTGGGTTTTGAAATTTTCCGGTATTAATGATATTCCAATTTCTTCAACTGCTGAAATAGGAATAGAAAATACCTTTGAACTTTTGACTTTATCATCTACTTTTAATTCAAGGGTAACTTTTACATTTTTCCCCGCTATGGAATATTTACCGGAGATGATACCTTTTGATGATTCATTAAGGTCTTTAGGACCTCTGGTTTCATCAATTACATCGAACATTGGATTTTCTACCGCATAGTGCCTGACTATACTGTAAAGTTCATAGGAAAATCTGTCTGTCATATCGTTTGTTCCGTCCAGTGTTATTTCCTTTATGTTCACTTTCAAACGATTTAACAGAAAAATGGAGAGTTCCTTTACAGCTTTTTCAACTTCTTTATCGATAACATTCTGTGCCATAAGAGAAGTTAAAGACAAAACACTAAAGCAAAATATAAATAACCGCTTTTTCATAATCTTCCTCCTTAATTAATACTCCAAATATTTTCCACGCGAATTTATCCGCGTTATTTTATAAGGTTTACCGACATTACCATTGTTAATGCCTGAAAGAGACAAGACATAACCGTAATCCGGCGCTGTTGAAATGTCGGTTACTAAATTAGTTCCGGTAAAAACAGAACCGGATAATATTTCACGCCAATCAAGAATACCTGTTGTCATATCTATAGATTCAATAAACGGCTTACCGCCGTTTCCGTATTCGTCTTTTGCCTGTAATGTTCCGGCAAGTACAATGCGGTTGTTTTCAGTTTCAAGAAGGGCGGCATAGTAATATGAATTTGATTGAGGTTGATTTTTAAGCCGCCATAATTCTTTATTATTAACGTCAAATTTGATAAGAACCGCATAAGTTCCATCGCCTTTTTGTTCCTGTCCGGCAAGATAATAATTGCCGCTTGTATCGACAAGAATTTTATAGATTTCTATATCTTTAAATTCAGATATTTTTTGTATTTTCCAATCATTATTTATTTGAGCAAGGAAATAACCTGTGGACGGTTCTATTGTTTCTCCTGCTATTAACCAATAATCATTTTTAGGATTATAAGCGGAAGCGGTTATTTTTTTATATTGAGGAAAATCTATCGTACCCCATTCTTTGATAATAGTGAATTTATTATTCTCATCAAAAACAAGACGGGCGTATGCGGTAGTACCGATAAATAATTTTTTTGTACCGTCATCAGAAATTAGTACCGGATTTGTGCCATCTCCGGCAAGAAGCCATGTATTAGCGTCTTTTTGAGCGACTGTAAGAAAACGTGCTGATTCATAAATAGTAGAATTAGATTCAGGAAGTACAAGCCGTGTAACACCGTCTGCGCCCAGCAAATGGGCAATGGGTTTATTTGATCTGCTTTTTATTTCATATCCGGCAATGAGAAATCCGTCTTTAACAGCCGAAACATAAGTTATGTTAAAACTGTCTCCGCTTTTTATTGTCGGTTTACTATTACCTGCGGAATCGTAAATAATGCGTTTAAGCCCTTCGTTGGAAGTAGAAGCAAACAGATTTATTTCTTTATTCTCTGTTACTAATGGCAGTATGCCGGTCGCGTTTTCTATTTCTTTTGTTTTTATCCAAGAGTTTTCACCGATACGATGTATGGGGCGGGAGTCGGTAAGAATGACGGAATAACCATCAAAAGTAAAATAATAAACATGAGCCTCTTTGTAGTTGATTATGGGAAACATCATGTTTACTGGTCCTGTAATATACAGGCTTTTATTAAGCGCAGGTTTAATTAAAAATATTTCTGTTTCGTCTTGATTTATATTATTTTTTTTATGTTCATGTATACAGGTTAATCTTGAACTTTGATTTTCTGATAAGTATACTCCGCCTTTATTCCCTTTATTTGTAAAAACAACATAGCTATCTTTAATATCAAAAGAAGAAGGGCGGTTTATATTTATTAGCTGATTTTTATTTTTGTTATCAATTTGGAAATAACCGTTATCATCGGACGGTTTAATATTTAAGAGGTCAAAATTCTTTTCTTCAGACAATAACGGAATATCAAAGTACAGATAATAAATTTCTGTCTCAGAATATATATTAGGAATTGAGATGTCTTTCCATGGTTCTATGGGGGCAATTTCGGTTCGCATTGAACCTATTACAATATTCACTCTGAACGGCGTATTATTTTTAAAAGTGATAGTACCGGTTTCCCCTGCCTTTATAACGGAATGTTCTTTCTCCTTCGATACTTTGCTTTCGCTTAAGCAGCCGCAAAGACAAAAAAATAAGAAGAACATTCCGGTTATAAGGTTAAAAAATTTCACCTACTTTTTCCCCATTACCGTTGATTCAACAGAGTTATGGAAAGATCGCTTTTATCAAACTCGCCAATAGGATTTATTACCGGATTTCCTTTTCCATCGAATAAAATCTGATATGTATTGCCCGGTATAAATCTGGTTCTTTCAACAGGGTAAGATTTACCGCCGTATTCAATAGAATATGTTCTGTCCTGTGGGCGATCACCTATGTAAATATTGTAGGTTTCATTACCGGGATTAACAACATTTGTTCTATTTACATTCATGACACGGTTTGAGCCTTCAAGTAAGCGAACCGCTTCAATGCCTTCATTCCTTACAATAAGTGTAGCAAAACGAAATGTAAGATTACCAATGCTGGTGTTGTCAAATTTAATAGTCGGTGTTGAAACAGTCTGAGAAGGAATAGCCGGATTCATTAATCGTGCTACCCCCCTATCAGGTTCAACGGATTGTATAACATCGCTTTTTTTATCGTAGTATTTGAAAATAGGATAGAAAACATAACCTTCTGAACTTGGTTCCATGTATACTTTTTTGTTCATCTCACCGGGGGCAAGAGTTGTCAATGTGTCAGCGCTGGGACTGTCTAACACTACTTCCAACGCCATTTTGGTATGATTCTCAATAACTACATAAGAACTGCCGCCTAAACGAAAATCAATATTTAACTGAGTAACTTTTGGTTGTTTTTTATCAAAAGTTACAATATGTGCGTATACTACATCTTCACTGCCTATACTACTGCCTTTACTGCGGTATACGCTTTCTTTAACCGCTCTGAGTAAAAATGTGCCTGTCGGTTCATTTACCGCTTCAAAATAATCAATCCGGCGATCCGATTCTGCGCGTATGCCGCCTAAGATGTTTTTATTATTGACGGCTCCCGCAAACAATATAAGCGGTTCTTTTATATTGTTTCTTAAATACAAGTAACCTTTTGGGTCATTGTCCCATTTTACATCCGCTCGCGAAGCTTCTTTAGCAGACGAAGATTGATCCCCTTTTTGAGGTCCTCCGGCGCAACAGATGAATGTAATCATCAGAAAAGCCGCAATACACAACATCACAATTTTCTTTACTCTCATAACAAACTCCTTACTATTATTTAATCACCGCATACGCGGTAATTTTTACCACTAATATATAGACAACTGCCAACGGCAATCGTCTACCTGAAAATTCATTTTTTTTCCCATGCCTCGCTGTTGCTGTTGGGGCGTGTATATGTTCCGGCGGCTTTGCCGTAACTGTTGTATGCTTTGGCAAAATTACCGGGAATTGCCTCGTCATCTACATTGACATTTGCGCCAATGGTAACGCTCACAAGCGGATTACCCGAAAAGGCGTTTTTCCCGATTGAGGTAATACGAGACGGTATAACTACGGTAGTTAATTGTTTATTTGCAAACATATTTTCAAAAATAAAAATTATACCGGGGGGTATGCTCAAATTTGATTCTTGTTCTATAGGCTTTGTAGGAACGCTTTGTTGTTCGTTGTTTTCCCCTCTTGTGCGAATTCCTGTATCAGGTTGCGGAGCTTCCGCGACTATAACGCTACCTTGTTGTAAATCGGTATTCGGTTTGTTTGTTTCAGTTGCTATTCCCTTTTGTCGTGTTTCCGGTTTCTTTTGTGTTTCCGGTTTAGTTTTTTCGGTTGATTTTACATTGTCTTTTTGTTGATATTTTTCTTCTTCATTAGAAGTTAATTCTTCATCAATTACATCATTCCCTTTAATAAAATTTTCATCTGTTATTTCAATCTCTTTATTTGTACCCTCGGTAATTACATTCTCTTTATTTGAATTACTGTTTTTTAAATATAGAAATGTGGGAATTAAGGCGCATAATAGAACCGCCGCTATTAAGATTCCAATTACTATTTTCTTACGTTTTGAAAATGTAGCAGGGGGCATTTCTTGCGGTTCAAAGCGAAGCGGTTCTTGAGAAAAAGATTTGCGGAATTCCTTTTCTGATTCCTGTATGACTTTGTATCGTTTTTGTACTACGATGTCGGTTTTTAACGCCTTTTCTACCTTTTTGCGTTCAAAATATGTGGCAAGTCCGCGATAGTACAGTTCGAGGGTTAATTGTGAAACATGGTTTTTACGTTTCATTTTTTTATTCCCCCGTCTATTGCTTCTTTGACTTTTTTCTCAAAACTTTTAATTCTTTTTTGTACCGCTGATTTACTAAGCCCTATGATTTTACCGATTTCCTTATAAGACATACTGTCGTGATAATAGTAAAAATAAATTTTACCCGTTGTTTTGTCCTGTTCGTCTAAAATGTTTTTTATTATTATTTCCGCTTCCACTTGTTCATAGCCGTTGTCTATAATGCTTGTTTCCCATTCTTTCTGTTCTTCCTTTCCTATGTTTTTTAATCCGTTATAGCTTTCATTGATTGCCATATCGTATAATTCAATAAATTCTTTTCTTTCCCTTCTATCTTTTTTTATTTTATTTTTGCTCATGTTTTCCGCCATTTTTGAAAGATAGGTTTTTGGATAATCAATAATTTTTCCATCCGCTTTAAGTTTATGTACTTTCCAAAAAACATCATTTGTAATGTCTTTTGCGTCTTCTTCATTGCGAAGTACAGAAAAGCAACGTCTTTTAACAAGAGAAAAATATTCGTCGTAAAAAAGCTTAAAATCTTTGTCATCTATATTTATAGACAACTGTGGCAGCTGATTTTCCACCGAAAAAGGAAGAATATTTGTGGAATTTATAGAGTTTGCGTTATCTTTGTTGCTCATATTTTGACCAAATTTTAATGTATCGCATCGTTTACTGACTTTTTTTTAACAATATCCTATGAAAATGGTCATTTTTTATAGAAATTGTCTGTAGTCCATAACGTACCATATAATAATATAAGCCCATATCGGCTTTTGTCAATAGGTAATCCATATTGTTCAATAAGGTATGGTATTAAAGGGCAATAAGCATGAATGGAAAGGAAATAAAATTAATATTAGGTAAAAACATCAGGAATTTAAGGGTTTGCAGGGAATATTCACAAGCAATATTAGCGGAAAAAGCAGATATTTCTATAACATATTTAAGTAAAATTGAAAGAGGGCTAAAATTTCCCAAACCGGATATTTTATCCCAACTGGCAGATGGTCTTGGAGTGGAATTATACGAACTTTTTAAAACGGATTATGTACCTAAAGTTGTACCAGTCAGTGAATCTATTCATACAAAAAGAATAATAAACCGCATTTCTAAAGAAATGGCTCAAAAAATGACCAGAACAATGAATGGGGTTTTTAAACGGTATTTAAAATAAGGGATACCAAAAAATACTCATTTTTAGGAAAAACGTGTCTGTCACCCAAATTTGATAGTACCGTCAGGAGATTGGCGTAACTACTAATACTTTGTATGTGTTCTTAATTTCCTATGTGCGATTAAGATGTATGCCTAATAAATGTTACACAGACAGGGGAAATTGCGTGAGGTAAAAACATCTTCTGGGGTTCTTAGCCGGAGGAGACCCTGCAAGGGGCTCTGTAGGCGTGTTCCCCCAGAGTTTTTACAGCACGCAATTTCCCCTGCCTACGGAACAAAATCTTTAGGCATACATCTTGCCCTCAAATTCAAACAGCATTATACTGCTTAACGATAATTTTAATTTCTCAATGTCTTTGAAAACATCAGACAGTTTTAATACTTGATAATCAGGATATTTATACTATATGGGCGCGTACTCCTCATTTTGCTTGACCGAAAATGAAAATTTTTGAAAGTTTTTTATTAGTAATTTTCTTGATATTTATATATAAATCTCCGTAATATATAAAATAGGAAAAGTAATGTCAATAGTACACACTGAAATCACACTTAAAAACGCCGTTGATGTGTCGAATTTTGCTACCGGAATAGTTAAAAGCAAAGACAAAATCCGGCAAACCACCGTTCAGGCGTTAGTTGACAACGGAGCATGGACGCTGGTAATAAATGAAGTAATCCATAATCAACTCGGGCTACAAGTGATCGGAACCGACTATGGAACTCTCGCGGACGGAACAAAAAACACATTTAATGTTTCAGGACCTCTGGAAATAACCTGGAATAACCGCAGAACAATCTGTGTCGCGCTTATTGTACCGACCGCCGATGAAGTTCTACTTGGCGCAATTCCCCTTGAAGCCCTTGACCTGACAATAAATCCGCGTAAAGAGGAAGTAACAGGAGCGCATGGAGACCAGCCACTTCACAGCTTAAAATGAATATTTTTATTGTAAAGCGCCAAAGCGGACCCCATAAGCGCGTGAATGTACGGCTCTTTTCCCATACCTTTAATTACTTCATCGGTGTTGACTAAAACAACTTCGACATATTCGTCTTCATCAAGCGATTGCTTGCCGCAGTTTGTCAGTTCCTGCGCTAGAAAAAAATGCACTCTATTGGACATTATTGCCGGGTTGGGGCTGAACTCCCCAATCTTTTCAATCTTCTGCGGAACGTATCCAGTCTCCTCGCGCAGTTCCCTAACCGCCGCATCTTTGGGATTTTCCCCTTCTTCAAAAACACCGCCCGGAAATTCAAGGCTTAAACTTCGCGCGCCATGCCGCCACTGCCGTACCATTACAAATTGTTTTCCCTGTGTGTTTTCGATAACAGGCACAACAATTGCCCAGTCCTTCGCTTCAATAACCGAAAAAACATGAGATTTGCTATTTTCCCGCTCCGGCGGTTTACAAAGGGTTTCCCAAACGGAGAATACTTTGCACTTAAAAACTTGTTTACGCTCTTCTTCGTTCCATTTTAATTGTTTATCTTCCATAATTAAATAATAGCGTCTTACGAATTTATTGTATAGGGTTCACACACGTTAAATAAACGCACGGCGTAGCCGTGTAGATCATTAGTGCCGCACAACGTAGCACCAATAAATGCCGCTGTCTGTAATAAAAGTAAGGCGGCCTTTAGGCTGCCGACAGTGCGCAGAATACAAAGGAAGAGAAGATCACAAAGAGGAATTAAGGGTCTTTCGTAAGATACCCTTGCCCGTAATGGAGCTTGAGTATAAACTATAAGTGACTCAATATGAAAGCGTATATTGATATAGTTCAAAAAATTCTTAATAGCGGTTTTCGCAAGGCTAATCGTACCGGGGTTGACGCTCTTACTATCGCGGGGGCGATGTTTGAACACGATATGGCGGAAGGGTTTCCTTTGCTGACCACAAAAAAAGTGCCTTTCCGTCTGGTCGCGTCTGAATTGGAATTTTTTATTCGCGGTATTACCGACAAAGAATGGCTTAAAGAGCAGAATAACCATATCTGGGACGAGTGGTGCAGTTCTGACGCTGTCGCCTACGGTAATGATGAAGAGACAAAAGCAAAGATGATGAACGAACGCGAGCTTGGTCCTATTTACGGATGGCAGTGGCGCAATTTCGGAGCGAAGTATACGGCGCATGACGCTCCCGCGCGGGGGCAGGGTGTCGATCAATTGAGTGTGCTGGTACAAACTCTTAAAACAAATACCGATAACAGGCGTATGATTGTAAGCGCGTGGAACCCAATCGACCTTCCGCGTATGGCTCTGCCGCCGTGCCATTATGCATTTCAGGTAACGGTAATTGACGGCAAAGTGAATCTTCTTTGGAATCAGCGTTCCGTTGATGTCGCTCTGGGACTGCCTTTTAATATCGCTAGCTACGGATGTCTTTTACACCTGCTTGCGAAAGAAGCGGGTCTCGGCGAGGGCAGATTAATCGGCTTTTTAGGTGATACGCATATTTACATAAATCATGTCGAAGGGATACGGCGGCAGATAGAGCGCGTTCCAAAGACTCTGCCGCGAATAAAGACGGATAAATTTACTTCGATTTTTGACTGGCATTACGGGGATACGGTTATTGAAGGGTATGATCCATACCCGGCGATTAAATTTGATATAGCGGTGTGATTGTATGGGAAAAGATCTACAACGAACCAACATGAACCAACGCGAACGGGGGAAAAAAGGTTTTCAACAAGAAATAATTATTATTGCCGCGATGGCTGAGAATAGGGTTATTGGGAAAAATAATGCCATGCCGTGGTCAATCAAGGAAGATATGGCGCGTTTTAAAAAACTGACAAAGGGCCGACCCTGCGTTATGGGAAGAAAGACATGGGAGTCTCTGCCCGTAAAGCCCCTTCCGGGGCGATTGAATATTGTCGTTTCGCGGACGATGACCGCGGATGGTTCTGTCCCCGAAGATGTAAAAATATTTCCCTCTCTGTCCGCCGCCGTTGAGAATTGTTCCGGTTATGAAAAAATCTTCATTATCGGCGGAGAGATGGTTTACAGGCAGGCGCTTGCGCTGGCGGACAAAATCGAATTGACGGTGATTCATAAACAATATGAGGGAGACGCTTTTTTTCCCGAGATAGATACGGCTTGCTGGCGGTTGTCCGATACCGAAGATTTTGACACTTTTTCATTTTTAACATATACTAAAATCAATAAATAAGAGGAGAAGTTATGAAAGGACCAATTTTAGTCGTGCTTGCCGCGGGAATGGGAAGCCGTTACGGCGGACTTAAACAGATGGATAAACTCGGAAAAAACGGCGAAGTACTGCTTGATTATTCCGTGTATGACGCGGTTAAATCAGGATTTGAAAAAATAGTTTTTATTATTCGTCATGATATAGAAAAAGATTTTTGCGATCTGGTATTGGCGCGGATGGGTTCAAAGGTAAACGGTTGTCTTGCTTTTCAAGACCCCGACAGTTTGATACCGCCCGACATTTTCCGCGCCGCTCAGGAAGCGGGAAGAACAAAGCCCTGGGGTACGGGACACGCCCTTCTCTGCGCCGCGGAGCAAATTGACGCGCCGTTCACGGTAATAAACGCCGATGATTTTTACGGCAGGGAAGCGTTTGTCGTTATGGGAAAACATCTTCGCGGACCGGACGCTAATGTTTCTTCTATTGTACCTTACCGCCTTGATAAAACACTCAGTCCGCAGGGAACCGTAACGCGGGGCGTTTGTGGGGTCGATAACGGTTATCTTGTCAGCGTGGACGAATTAACCTCCATCGAGAAAAAAGACGGGCGCATTTTTAACACCGAACCTGACGGTTCAATCCGCGAGCTTGCGCCTGATACTCCCGTATCAATGAATTTCTGGGGATTTTCGCCGGATATACTGCCTGAATACCGAAAATATTTTGATGATTACCTTAAAACATTTATGGCGGATATTAAAGGACAGATTAAAAATGAATGTTTTATTCCAAAAGCCGTAGATTATTTTATTAAACGGAAGATCACCGAAGTTAAAGTTCTCCATGCGGATTCAGACTGGTTTGGCGTAACATACAAGGAAGACAAAGAGACTGCGATTAAAAAACTGGGAGAATTAATTTCTTCCGGCGTATATCCTGATTCTCTTTGGAGTAATTAATGAGTCTTCCCTTAATATTATCAATTACCGCATTTCTGTCTTTTATGCCTATTTCTGAATTGCGAGGCGCGATACCTTATGCGATTTTACATGGTATCCCCTGGTATTGGACTTATCTGTTTTGTGTGGTATTGAACGCCCTTGTCGCGCCTGTTTGCTGGATATTTCTGGCGACTGTACACAAATTATTGTACGGGGAAAGCGAAGATAAAGGTTTTCGCCGGTATAAAATTTTTTTTAATCATTTTGTGGAAAAAGCGCGTAATCAACTTTCGGGAAATCTGGAAAAATGGGGCTGGCTAGGCATCGCTGTTTTTGTGGCGATTCCCCTTCCCATAACAGGCGCATGGACTGGAACCCTTGGCGCATGGATACTTGGAGTCAGCAAAAAACGCACGATGGCGGCTGTAATTTTAGGCGTAATAATCGCCGGAGCGATTGTAACAGCGGTGTTTATTTTTGGAAAAGAAGCGTTTAATTTCTTGTTTAAGCTTTTTATTAAGGAAATATGATGTTGAATTTATAATAACCAAAATATCGAAGTATTTTACGTATTATTTTACAATAATTTATTATAAACTCCATCGCGAACAGGTTGTTTAAATTATTTTATGATTATATAATGCCTTAAGGAGGAAAAAAATGGCTGAATTAAAAGGTTCAAAGACAGAAAAAAATTTAGAGGCTGCGTTTGCGGGCGAGTCCCAGGCGCATGTTAAGTATCAGTATTTCGCGTCAAAAGCGGAAAAAGAAGGCTATCAGCAGATAGGCGCGATTTTCCGTGAGACTGCCCAAAACGAAAAGGAACATGCGAAAATTTGGTTTAAATTTTTGCATAACGAAGATGTTCCGCCTACCACCGACAATCTTAAAGCCGCCGCGGACGGCGAAAACTATGAATGGACTGATATGTACGCCGGTTTCGCGAAAACCGCCAAAGAAGAAGGCTTTGACCGCATTGCCGTGTTGTTTGAAATGGTCGGCAAAATTGAAAAAGAGCATGAGGAGCGTTACCGCAAATTGCTTGCCAATGTCGAGGGCGGTCTTGTGTTTTCACGGGACGGCGACCAGGTTTGGCATTGTTCCAACTGCGGACACATTATTGTCGGCAAGAAAGCTCCGGAATCATGCCCCGTGTGCAAGCATCCCAAGGCGTATTTCCAGATTAAGGCGCAAAATTATTAATCATGGAAGCGGGAATCAGCCGACGGCAGGCATGGGAACTTCTTAAACAGTACAACAAGGACTCTTTTCATTTACAGCACGCTCTTACCGTGGAAGGGGTAATGAGGTGGTTTGCCTCGGACCGGGGGTTTGGCGGCGAAGAAGAGTTTTGGGGCATTGCCGGCTTGTTACACGACATTGATTTTGAGCAATTCCCCGATCAACACTGTATTAAAGCGCCTGAACTTTTACGTCGCGGCGGCGTAAGCGAGGAATTAATTCACGCCGTATGCAGTCACGGTTACGGATTGACCGCGGTTGACGCGAAACCCGAACATCTTATGGAAAAAATAATGTATGCTTCGGATGAATTAACCGGCCTTATTTGGGCTGTCGCCATTATCAGACCGTCGAAGAGCGTAATGGACATGGAAGTAAAATCGGTTAAAAAGAAATATAAAACTCCCGCGTTTGCCGCCGGTTGTTCGAGGCAGGTGATCGAAAAAGGGGCGGAGATGCTTGGCTGGGAACTTGACGTTTTAATCGAGAAAACAATTCTTGCGATGCGGAGCTGTGAATCATCCGTTAATGCGGCGGTTGCGGCGTTAAAGTAACTATGGCTGATAAAGCGATAATCGCCATGTCGGGCGGCGTTGACAGTTCTGTCGCCGCCGCCCTCACGCTTGAGAAGGGCTTTCAATGTGTCGGCATAACGCTTAAACTTTACAAGGGCGAAAGCCGCTGTTGTTCCCTTGCGGACGTAAACGACGCGAGGAATGTGGCTTTTAGCCTTGGCATGGATCATTATGTTCTAAATTTTACCGAAGAATTTGACAAACAGGTAATCCGTCATTTTATAGAAACTTACGAACAGGGCGCGACCCCCAATCCCTGTATTGAATGTAACCGCCATATAAAGTTTAATTCTCTTCTTCTTCGCGCGCGTCAGTTGGATTTTGACTTTCTTGTTACAGGGCATTACGCGCGCATAACGCAAGACGCGGCAAGCGGCAGATATTTGCTTTTAAAAGCGTTAGATGAAAAAAAAGATCAAAGTTATGTGCTTTACTGCCTTACCCAACAGCAGTTAAAAATGTCCCGTTTCCCGCTGGGGGAACTTTCCAAAAATGAAACGCGTAAAATCGCCGAAGAGCGAAAATTTGTAAACGCGGCGAAGGGGGAGAGCCAGGACATCTGTTTTGTGCCTGACGGCGATTACGGCAATTTTATAGAAAATTACACGGGTAAAACATACCCGCCGGGGGACATTATCGACACGGAAGGAAAAAAAATCGGCAGGCACAAAGGCATTATCCGCTACACCATAGGACAGAGACGGGGATTGGGCGTCGCCGCCAATGTTCCTGTTTATGTCACAAAAAAGTCAACCGTAGACAATACCGTAACGCTGGGTACGGACGACGCTCTTTTTCGCAAATCGCTTTCCGCCAAAGATATAAACCTTATCGCCTGTGAAGACTTAAAAAAAACCGTGCGCGTAATGGTAAAAACCCGCTACTTGCAGACCGCACAAAGCGCGACGGTGGAACAAACAGGGGAAGACAGTCTGCGCGTTGAATTTGATTCGCCCCAGCGCGCGATTACGCCGGGGCAGGCCGTTGTTATGTACGATGGGGATATTGTAGTCGGCGGCGGAACAATAGAGTAGAACAGCGTCGCTTAATAAAACGATTTTTTATGATGGAGAGCCGTCTAAAATTTTTGTAAGCGTCGGGAATGAAATCCAAAGTGTAACAGGATCATTTTTACGCGTGTTGACTTTTAGGTGGATATATCCGCTTGGCAATTCCCAACAAGATTCATAAGGCCGCATTTCGGTGAGTAATTTCTCTAAACGTCCCGCTGACGGCGGGGTAGAGCCGTATAACGTAATAAGATCGTCCTGTACCGCGGTATAGCACTTCATCAATTCTTCCGGATTATTGGTGTCAAAATAGTAAGCCCCGCCTTCCAGTCCTTTTTTGGAAAAATACACGACCATAAACGCGCGATATCCCGCTACAGATATATCTTTGTAAACCAATGATTGAAAACCGTTGGCTGTTTCGACATGAACAGGATTGCCCATTTTAGCCTTAAACGTTTCGATACTCGTTCCCCATGGAAAATTGTGGAATTTTACGGTTACTTCTTCCTGCGCATGCAGAGCCGTTGTAATAAACAACGCGCAAATAAAAATTGTCAGCTTTTTAATGGTACACCCCCGTTTTATTATCGGCATAGCGCTTAATATCATTTATTGTTTTTATCGCGATTGTTGGAACGGAAATTAACGCGTAACACGCCTATTTTCCATGCGGATTAAAAAAGTGTCATTTGAACGGCTTTTTAGACGATAAGTAAAAAGACCTTTTTAGGCAGGTCATAATAATTTTGGAGGATAGCGATGACATATGGCTATATTAGAGTCAGTACTGACAAACAAACGGTTGATAATCAACGATTCGAGATTGAACGGTTTTGCTCAAGAAACAATTTGAAAATTGATAAATGGATTGAAGAAACTATTAGCGGAAATAAAACACCTGAAAAGCGGCTTTTAGGTTCGCTTCTGGAAGAAGTAAAGTCCGGAGATTTGATTATTTGTTCTGAATTATCAAGGCTTGGAAGAAGTCTTTTTATGATCATGTCGATACTTAACCAATTAATGATGAATGAAGTAAGAATATGGACAATAAAAGACAATTACAGGTTAGGTGACAATATCCAATCAAAAGTTTTGGCGTTCGCTTTCGGTTTGTCGGCCGAAATTGAGCGTGATTTGATCTCTCAAAGAACAAAGGAAGCGCTTGCGCGAAAACGCGCCGAAGGCATAGTTTTAGGAAGACCCAGCGGTAGAAAATCCGATTATGTAAAACTTACCGGACGCGAACAGGATATAAAATTACTTCTTGACAGGCATTTTTCAAAAAGCGCGATAGGCAGGATATACGGCGTTAACAGAATGACCGTGGACTCTTTCATGAAAGAAAGGATGATGTTGAAAGTATGTAAGCGCCATTAAGCCGCCATAGCCAATGTTTATAAAAAAAGCGGCCGGGTAAAATCCAGCCGCTTAATTTCTGATCTAACGTAATGCTAGCGTAGCTTGCGAACGTTTTTTATTCGTTATCTTGCAAAGCGTCGTATCCTTGCTCTCCTGTGCGGACTTTAACCACATTTTCAATATCAGAAACAAATATTTTACCGTCGCCTATATTGCCTGTATACAATACCTTTTTAATGGTGTCTATAACGGTTTGCGGCGGTATTTTGCAGACGATTATATCAATTTGAACTTTGGGAAGCAGTTTTATAGTTACGGGAGTACCGCGATAATATTCCGTATGTCCTTTTTGCATTCCATGACCGAGAACGTTGGTAACCGTGAGGCCCGTAATACCGATACTGTCAAGAGCGGTATGAAGCCTTGTAAGTTTATTTTGATTGGTAATGATTGTTATTTTTGTCATTTTCGCGCCGGGTTTTGAGTTGTTTACAACAGGAATCGCCACATTGGAAGGAACCGGTTCAGAGTCCTTGAATTTGGAATCCGCAACGGCTGTAGAGATCATAAAGTCCGCATAACTGCTTTCAATGTTGTGTTCGGTAATATCCATACCTGCAATTTCTTCGGCTGGCGCTACGCGCAGACCGATTTTTGATTTCTTGATCAACGTAAAGACAATGCCCATTGTTACCGCTACCCATGCAGCTACCGCAACGACGCCGAGAGCCTGAATTCCGACCATCTTAAATCCACCGCCGTAAGCTAAACCGAACAAACTGGGGTCTTCCTGACTGCCTGGAAGCGCAAATATACCCGTGAGAATTGTTCCTGCCGCACCGGCAAGACCGTGTACGCCGATTGCTCCGACAGGATCGTCAACCTTTAATACTTTGTCTACAAATTCAATTCCAAACACGATAACAAACGATGCCACGATGCCGATGATGAATGCGCCGAAGGGCGATACCGCGTCACACCCCGCGGTAATTGCCACAAGGCCGGCAAGTGCGCCGTTTAATGTCATTGATACGTCAGGTTTTTTGTAGCGGATCCATGTAATAAACATGGTAAAGACAGCCGCAGTCGCGGCCGCTAAGTTTGTTGTAACGAAAATTTTACTGGCAGATACGATGTTATCACCTGTCATGGAAACAGTAGAAGCGCCGTTAAAACCAAACCAGCAGAACCAGAGAATGAAAACACCAAGAGCGCCGAGCGTTAAGCTGTGTCCTGGAATTGCCCTTGATTCGCCTTTTTCGGAATACTTGCCGATACGAGGTCCGACAATCGCCGCGCCAACCAAAGACGCTACGCCGCCGACCATATGTACTGTGGTAGAACCGGCAAAGTCATGGAAGCCGAGCTCTCCAAGCCAGCCGCCGCCCCATATCCAATGTCCGGAGATGGGATAGACCAGGGCGCTGATGAGGAAACTGTAAATACAGTAAGCCGAAAACTTTGTCCTCTCCGCCATTGCTCCCGAGACGATGGTTGCGGCTGTCGCGCAGAATACCGTCTGGAAGATCAACAAAGCCATCGTGGGGAAAGTGTCATCGTAATTTCCCCTGACCATAAAGTCGAAGTTACCGATAAGGCCATTGATGGCATTATTGGTTCCAAACATGATGCCAAACCCGACCAGCCAGTAGGTTGGGGTGCCGATTGAGAAATCCATCAAGTTTTTCATGACGATATTTCCGGCATTTTTGGCCCGCGTAAAGCCTGTTTCTACCATAGCGAAACCAGCCTGCATAAAGAATACAAGAGCGGCTCCTATGAGTACCCACATGGTGTCAACTGAAGAAAATTCCATAAAATCCTCCTAATAAAAATTATGGCGCACGTTCTAAAAAGAACACACGCCATTGTGTGCAAAAAATAACTTATACCCCCTAACTGAGGGTTTACGACTTAAATCACGCTATACAGTATTTGACCGTAATTCGGGAACGGCCAATATTTTTTAGCCACAAGCGTTTCAAGCCCGTCAACATCGAGCCTAAGCTCCACCATTGCGGCAAAAACCTTTTCGCGGTAGAAACGCGCCTGGTCTGTAATATTGCGTTCTTCTTTGGTCTCTAAAATCACTTTTTCAAGCGTCGTTAATTTGTTAAGCAGACTGGCGGATAGTTTTGAAATATTACTTATCAAATTTTCCTCCAGCGAAGAATCATAATAACCCAACGCTTTCTTTTTCTGAAGAAGCTCTGTTAAATCGTTTTGGTAACTTATGCTGGCGGGGAAAATATCTCCCTTGACCATATCCACCATAGTAAGCGCCTCTATATGGATAGTTTTGCAATATGCTTCCATAAGTATTTCATACCGGGAGTGAATTTCTATATCTGTAAAGACATGGTGCTTGGTAAATAATTCTATGCTCTTTTTTGTAATAAATTCGGGAAGCGCTTCAACCGTGGTTTTCAGGTTGGACAGCCCGCGCTTCTGCGCTTCGACTACCCATTCTTCCGCATAGTTATTGCCGTTAAAAACGATCCGCTTGTGTTCGCTGATTGTTTTCTTTACCAACGCCGCAAGGTCTCCCTTAAAGTTCTTTGATTTCTCAAGAGAATCGGCAAACTCACTTAAGGTTTCGGCGACAATCGTGTTTAATACGATATTCGGTCCGCCGATTGAGAACGCCGAGCCGAGCATACGGAATTCAAACTTGTTGCCGGTAAACGCGAAGGGAGATGTGCGGTTGCGGTCTGTCGTGTCCTTGGGGAAATGCGGTAAGACAGATACGCCTATTTCCATATCGAGCTTTTCTTTGTTTTTATAACCTTTGCCTGATTCAATGGCTTCGATTATTTCAGTTAATTCTTCGCCGAGGAACATGGACACGATAGCCGGAGGGGCCTCGTTCGCTCCAAGTCTGTGATCGTTTCCCGCGCTTGCGACAGATACCCGCAGAAGGTCTTGATACACGTCTATGGCTTTGATAACCGCTACCAGGAACAAAAGGAACTGCGCGTTGTCGTTCGGCGTATCGCCCGGCTCAAGCAGATTTATGCCCGTGTCGGTACTGATTGACCAGTTGTTGTGTTTGCCGCTTCCGTTAACTCCGGCGAACGGTTTTTCGTGAAGCAGACAAACAAGTCCGTGCTTGTCCGCGATGCTCTTCATCAGTTCCATCGTCAACTGGTTGTGGTCTGTTGCGATATTTGTCGTTGTGAAGATCGGCGCAAGCTCGTGCTGGGCGGGAGCGACTTCGTTGTGCTTCGTTTTAGCGTATACGCCAAGCTTCCAGAGTTCTTCGTCAAGCTCCTTCATAAAGGCGGATACGCGCGGTTTAATGGTACCAAAATAATGATCCTCAAGCTCCTGACCCTTGGGCGGTTTTGCGCCGAACAGGGTTCTGCCCGTATAGATCAGATCGGGGCGTTTAAGGTAAATCTCTTTGTCGATAATGAAATATTCCTGTTCCGGACCGACCGTTGTAAGAACGCGCTGCGCCGTTGTGTCGCCGAAAAGTTTAAGTACGCGGATTGCCTGCTTGCTGATTGCTTCCATTGAACGGAGCAGGGGGGTCTTTTTATCAAGCGCTTCGCCCGAATACGAACAGAACGCGGTCGGGATACATAAAGTCCCGTCTTTGATAAACGCGAAAGAAGTTACGTCCCAAACGGTATAGCCCCTTGCTTCAAAGGTGGCGCGTATACCGCCTGACGGGAAACTGGAAGCGTCCGGCTCTCCTCGGACAAGTTCTTTCCCTGAAAACTCCATAATGACTTTTCCGTCGCTTGTAGGAGAGATGAAGCTGTCGTGCTTTTCCGCCGTCGTACCGGTCATGGGCTGGAACCAGTGCGTAAAATGGGTCGCGCCGTTTTCAACCGCCCAGTTTTTCATCGCATTGGCGACAACATTTGCGACATCAAGCTCCAAATGCGTACCTTTTGACATTGTCTTCTTCAATGCCTTAAAAACATCCTTGGGAAGCCTGTTTCTCATGACAGTTTCATTAAAAACCATACTTCCAAATAAAGCGGGAATGTCCTTCATCTTAATTTCCTCCAAAAAATGAATACCTGTTAATAGGTGGTTTTTTAATAAAAAAAGACGGTTATCGATAAAATGACCAAAAGCCAACTATCGATAAACGCCTTTGTTTATCTTGGGTGAATATTATAAAAAAGCAGTATTTTTGTCAAGGGTTTTAAGGAGAAATTCACATAAAGTTCACAAGGGTTAAAAAAACACAAAAAAGAGGAAAGAAGGGATTTGCCCGCAATCTCTTCGTGAAATCCTTACTCAACCTCTGAACGACACTCCCTTATTGTTTTTTCCAGGTACCGTTCCAGTTGTCCTGACCGCTACCGCTGTCACCGCTAATTACAATATTGCCGTTCACAAGTTTGATAGTTAAAGTCAGTGCAGTTTTGGCGGTATTATTTGCTATTAACTTATGTGAATCTCCTGATATATCCGAAATGTTCCAGGTAA